>Ga0208566_1000022_pt1 | contig 126311 bp, 128 predicted proteins | sample PL_2010_150m_FD_184159 | JGI IMG/M metagenome (GOLD analysis project Ga0208566, IMG submission 184159) | Freshwater microbial communities from Powell Lake, British Columbia, Canada to study Microbial Dark Matter (Phase II) - PL_2010_150m... | ecosystem: Environmental > Aquatic > Freshwater >...
TCCGCATCGGACTTGGCCTTGGCAGCGGCGTCAGCCTTTGCCTTCGCATCTGCATCCGCTTTCGCCTTGGCTGCGGCATCAGCTTTTGCTTTCGCATCTGCGTCAGCTTTCGCCTTGGCATCCGCATCAGACTTGGCCTTGGCAGCAGCGTCGGCCTTGGCTTTCGCATCTGCATCCGCTTTCGCCTTGGCTGCGGCATCAGCCTTTGCTTTCGCATCTGCGTCAGCTTTCGCCTTGGCATCCGCATCGGACTTGGCCTTGGCGGCGGCGTCAGCCTTTGCCTTCGCATCTGCATCCGCTTTCGCCTTGGCTGCGGCATCAGCCTTTGCTTTCGCATCTGCGTCAGCTTTCGCCTTGGCATCCGCATCAGACTTGGCCTTGGCATCCGCATCAGACTTGGCCTTGGCAGCAGCGTCGGCCTTGGCCTTGGCATCCGCATCCGCTTTCGCCTTGGCATCTGCGTCAGACTTGGCTTTGGCAGCGGCGTCCGCCTTTGCCTTCGCATCCGCATCGGACTTGGCCTTGGCTGCAGCGTCAGCTTTGGCCTTCGCATCCGCATCGGACTTGGCCTTCGCATCCGCATCGGACTTGGCCTTGGCAGCAGCGTCAGCTTTGGCCTTGGCGTCGGCATCAGACTTGGCCTTGGCTGCAGCGTCGGCCTTGGCCTTCGCGTCTGCATCTGACTTGGCCTTGGCATCCGCATCGGACTTGGCCTTGGCAGCAGCGTCAGCCTTGGCCTTCGCATCCGCATCTGACTTGGCCTTGGCATCCGCATCAGCCTTGGCTTTCTTGTCAGCCTCCGCCTTGGCAGCAGCATCAACCTTTGCCTTTGCATCTGCGTCAACTTTTGCCTTGGCGTCTGCGTCGGATTTCGCCTTGGCATCGGCATCGGCCTTTTTCTTGTCGTCGGCCTTCTTCTTGTCATCGGCCGCCTTCTTGTCTGCAGCCTCCTTCTTCCTCTTGGCCTCAAGATAGTTCGCCGGAGCAACGTCTCCGATCACGCCGGCCTCATTTCCGGCCGTGTTGCCCAGCCCGGACGCAACGGCGCTCGCGTTCTTCTGGTCGGCCTTAATCTTGGTGTTACCCTGAATCTGGACGCCACCCTTGATGGCACCGGCTGTATTCCTGGCACTGTTCCCGTCGCCGGTAGCGGTGGCGGTCGCATTTTGCTGCTTGGCCTTGATTTCTGTATCACCTTGCAGTTGAACGGAACCCTGTGCACCTCTTCCGCTGCTCCGTTGAGACACCTGCGCCATCGCCGTAAATGCAGCACCCATGGCAACAACCAAAGCCGCCAGCTTATGTTTTTCCACGATTAATTACCCCAAAGGAATATGACAGAAAGAATAATAACGGCCTATTTCAGAACGACGCTCATTGTAGTCGTCTCCCAAACTGCATTTCAATTGAATTTTGTGCGCCGAATTATGCACATTACGGTAATGAATCAGTCGATGCCGTTCGCGTTATCAGCGCCTCCCAAAAGTACGGCCCGTAGCAACAACCTCAGCGCAACCGCTTCCGACGGCCAGTCTCAACGCGCCTCCCTGCTATGCCCAACGCAACAAGATTCGTTTCGTTGACGGGTCAAACCAATCTATCTTGCCGGTGTGACTTTTTTCACGCTGGTGATGAGCGTCGAGCCAGATAAGCCATCGAACCCTACGATGTCATGCCTGCATCGACCCGCCTGGTCAAGAGCAGGAAAAGTCAGGCGTCAATGCACCGTACACACCATGCAGGGATCGAAGCTGCGCACGACGTGATGAATCGCAGCCGGCAAAGGATCGGTGGCGCTGGCCGGCAGACCTGCCAGCGCCTGCTCCAGCGCACCGGGTTGGCCGGTGCTGTCGCGCGGCGAGAAGTTCCAGGTGGTCGGCGCGACGATCTGATAGTTGTGAATGCGGCCGCGGCGCACGGTGATCCAATGGCCGAGCGATCCTCGCGCCGCCTCGATGAGGCCGACGCCTGAAGTTTCATCAGCCAGCTTCGCGGCGATGCACCAAGGATCGCCGGGCACCAGTTCGGTCAGCCAGCGTTCCATGGCTGGCAACACCAGCGCCAACTCGAGCAGGCGCGCGACGACACGGGCGGCAACACTGGCGCCGTAATCCTCGATCATGTCGCGTGCCAGCGGATGCCCCGCCACCACCTGGCGTGCCAGCGCCCCGGTTTCGACCACCCGCCCGGCCAGGCGCGGCGCCTTGCACCAGGAATAGGCGCCGTCCTTTTCTGCCACCGGCAGGGTACTGCCTTCGGCGGGATGCTGCGGCAAACCGGCGGCGGCATACCACGCATGAGTGATGTCTTCACGAATGGTTGAAATATCCAGTGTGCCGGCGGCACCATGCCATAGTCCTGGCGGAAACAGCCGTCCGTTCTCTTCGCGGTAGCAGCCATAGCTCATGAAGCGATCGGTGCCTCGCCCGAGGTGCCAAAGATCGAGGTCTTCGGCGATGGTGAGAAATGCCCGCAGATCGCCTCCACCGGGCTGTGCCCGCCACTTCTCCAGTTGAGCGCGACTGGCTATACCGGCGAGTTCTTCCAGCTTTGCTCCGAACGTCACTGTTTCGAGGAATTCGCGAAATCCGCGCAGGGTCCGGTGCAGGCGAAAAATTTCCGAACTCTGCAACGGCCGCGTCGAACCGCCCGGCTGAACGGCGAGCGTATGAGGCCATTTGCCGGCCAGCAACCCCATCATCTGCATGAAGCGCGCTCGTGCCGGCAGCACCTGATTCGGTGCGCCGCCCAGCGTGGCGCGAAAGCGCTCGACGGTCGCGGTATGCCAATGGCGACCCGCGTAGTCGGCGCGAGCGAAGTCGGGCATGAAGAACAGGTAGAAGTGCGTCAGGTGATCGGCCAGGTTCTCGGTCGCCAGAGTCAGATTGGCAGTGAGCCGGCCATTGCGCGGTGGCTCGATCCCCGCCGCGTCGGCCAGCGCGAGGGCCGACGCGGCCGACTGCGCAACCGAGCAAATGCCGCAGATGCGCGGTACCAGCACCAGCGCATCGGCCGGCAGTTTGCCTTGCAGGATCTGCTCGAACCCCCGATACAGCGGCGAGTTGACGTAAGCCGCCGCTATGCGCCCATCGGCGATGTCGAGCGTGATTTCGAGATCGCCTTCGACACGATTGAAGGGACCGACGATACGCCGTGTGTTCATCTCTTGCTGCGTTTGACTGAAGGTGCGCGCAGCAGGTGATCAGCCGTCGCGTTTTCGCGCACGCGGGCCGGTGTCGCCGACTTGGACAGCGCCGCCAGTGCGATGAACCAGGCCTTGGGCATGTCGGAGGGCAAGCCGAGAGGAATCCCCGCGATCTTCGGCGTGGTCTCGAACGGGTGGCCGGGTTCTTCAAAACCAGGATCGGTGCACCGGATACAGGCGTAGCCTCCGCGCAGGCAGGAGCCTTCGCCGTTCCACAGGCGCTGATTGCAATCGGCATGGGCTTGCGTTCCTTTGCAGCCAAACTGCTCCATAAGGCAACCCTGATCGGAGTGCTTCTGGGCGCTGGCCTTGAATTCGTAATATTCGTTGCGCGGACAGCCGTGATGCACCAGTTGATCGGCAAAAAACCGCGGACGCCCATAGTCATCGAGATGCTGTGCGCCGAGCCGTCCGTGCGCCAGTGCCGCCAGCGTTTCGGTAATCCAGTCGGGATGGGGCGGACAGCCGGCAACATTGATCACCGGCAAACCGGTACGATCGCGGAAGTCCGGCCCGAGCAGGCCGCCCGCAGCCTCACCGTCGTACTGCAAGCCGCAGGCGTCGGTCGGATTCATCCCGGCAGCCGTTATGCCGCCCCAGGAGGAACAACTGCCCACCGCGACCACATGCTGCACGCGGGCGGCGATCTGCCGCACCCAGTCGATCATCGGCTGTGCACCGCCACCGAAGCGATGAAAGCCGCCCGTCCCCCGCGGCCCGCGCAACAGCGAGCCTTCGATGCACAACACATCGACTGCAGCAAATCCGGCAGCACATTGTGCGATCAAGTCACGCGCTTCATCGACGCCCGCCTCCGAAATGCTCGGATGCCACAGCAGTTCGATGCCTTCGTCGGCCAGTTCGCGGAAAAGCGACCCCTGCCCGCTACCCAGCCACGACAAGGTGCAACCGCCGCAACCACCCGACTGCAGCCAGAGGAGATTCATGCTTCGCTGTCTCCAAGACCCAGGCGGGAAAGCTTCATGCGCAGCCCGACACGGGTCAGGCCAAGTTCCTCGGCCACCCGCGTCTTGTTGCCGCGATGGCGGCGCAGGGCCGCACCAAGCACCTGCACCTCGACCTGGTCGAGCAGTTCCTTGAGCGTCGCACCATCCGCGTCGAACCCCAACGCCACCGCTTTGACGGCAGCCGCCGCCTGGCCCACCTGTGGCGAAAACAGGCTGGCATCCAGCACGTCACCATCGCCCAGGGCCAGCGCGCGAAGCACCTCGTTCTGCAACTCGCGCACATTGCCCGGCCAGCGGTGAGCAACCAGACTCTTCATTGCGTCAGCGGAAAATCGCCGTCCCGCCAACGCCGACTCTTTAAACATGCCGGCGACGATCAGCGGAATGTCCTGCGGCCGTTCCCGCAAGCTGGGCATATAGAAGGTGATGCCGGCAATGCGGTAGTAAAGGTCTTGACGAAAACGCCCGCTGGCGACGTCGGCTTCAAGATTGCGGTTGGTCGCGGCGATGATGCGGACATCGACCGATACCGGACGCGGACTGCCCACCGGACGCACTTCTCCTTCCTGCAGGGCGCGCAGCAGCTTGACCTGAAAGGCTGGCGAAGTGTCGCCAATCTCGTCGAGAAACAAGGTGCCGCCGTCGGCCTGCTGAAACAGTCCAATGCGATCTTCATGGGCGCCGGTGAATGCGCCGCGCTTGTGACCGAAGAGCTCGGCTTCGAGCAGGGTATCGGGCAGCGCGCCGCAGTTCTCCACCACAAAGGGTCCCTCGGCACGCTCACTGCTGTAGTGAATGGCACGCGCCAGAAGCTCCTTGCCGGTGCCCGACTCGCCGGTGACCAGCACCGAAAGTTCATGCCCGGCAATTCTTAGCGCGAGCTCGCAGATGCCGTTCAGGGGGCTGTCTGCCGCTCGCGTCAGCCGATCAAATCCGGATCGGGCACGAACCTTGGCGCGCCTGCTGGCAACCCGACGCACCAGTTGCTCCGGGCTGTCGTGCAATTCCAGCGACAAACGCTGGTTCTCCTGCTGCAAACGCCATACCGCAGCCGCGCTCTTTAGCGTCAGCAACAGTTGGTCCGGGTGCCAGGGCTTCAGCAGGTATTGCCAGATGCCCGCATCGTTGATGCCGGAAATGATATCTTCGGCTTCGGTATAGCCGGACAGGATCAGGCGCACCGTATCGGGCCACTGGGCACGCACACGGCGCAGGAATTCAACACCCGAAACGCCGGGCATGCGCTGATCGGACAGCACAATATGGACGAACTCGCGGCCCATGACGAGTTCCCCTTCCTCTGCGGAAGGGGCGGTGAGCACCGTGAAATCTTCTTCCAGCGTACGGCGCAGCGTTTCCAGCGAACGCAGTTCATCATCGACTACCAGCACGGTCAAGGGAGCGCGGGCCTTCATGCCGGCACCTGCCATCCCAGATCGCGGTGGCGCGCCAGATGGCGCGGCGTCCACGAAGCCGGTGATTTGCGCACGAAGTGGTGACGGGCGACGTGATAACTCGGGTCAAAGCCATAGAAATTGCGCCGCATGTATGCCAGTTCCTCGTCCCGATAGGCCGACAGCGGCTTTGTGGCTTCGTCCTGCGCGCGGCGTTCGCGTTTTGCCGCAAGGCGCACCGCGAGACCGGATGCCGCCGCAAGTTCGGCAGCGCGTCCCGCCACGTCGATGCGAAAGGCCCGGAGCTCGCCCGCCAGACAGGCGTCGGTGAACCCCGCTTCGACCGCCGCATGCGCCGTCAGGGGCTGGCGGTTGCGCATTATCGCCTGGCTCTTCTCGCCGAGACCCTGCTCGCCCATTCGATGCGGCAGCAGGTAGGTCCAGTATTCCGAACCGTAGAGGTTGCCCATGTTCTTGTAATGCGGATTGAGTATCACGCCTTCGCGCGCCCAGACCAGATCCGCCGACCGCGCCAAAAAACAGCCGCCCGCACCGGCATTGCCGGCGAGGGCGGCAACCGTGATCTGCTGGCCGGTTTCAATCAGTTCGCGGGCCAGATCGTTCATCGCATTGATATTGTTCCAGGACTCGTCCGCCGGAGATTCCGCCGCCTCGATGACGTTGAGGTGAATGCCGTTGGACCAGAAGTCGGCGCCGCCCATCAAGACCAGAATCTTGACCGGTCTCTGCTTCGCCCAAGCCAGGGCAGACCGCAGGCGCCCGCATTGCGCGGTCGACATCGCCCCGTTGTAGAACTCGAAATGGAGAAAGCCTGCGCCGTCGCTTTCCTCATAGGCGATGTCCTGCCACGTTTCACGGTCCGCTCGCCACCATCCCGCAAGCGGCGCGTCGGGAAGCGCCGCCGCTGCTGCAAACGCCAGTGTTGCCGGGAGTTTGAGATCGCCGGCACGTTTGGCATGTCCGATCCACACGGCGCCATCGCGGGTTCGCCTCAGCACAGCGGTTTCGCGCCGCGCCATCAAATCGCCGGGGGTTGCTTCCGGCAAACTGCAGAGGACCGCCTCGGGCCAGGCATCGAAAATATGGCAGGGCTCGCCGAACAGGGTGTCGGCGACACCGGGGAAGCCGTCGGCGGCGTTGATTTTTCTCAGGACGGTTGCCGTGTCATCGCCCTGCCAGTCGACGACGCGATCCGTCTGCCTCATCAGAGGCCGCAATCTGCCACGCGCCTCACCGCAGGCCGCAAGCGGTGTCGGCACGAACTCGCCTGCGGCAAAGCGCTCCACGGCCAGCAACACGGCACCGGTTGCGGCTTGCGTGACCTCGTTGCGGTAAATGCTCGACTTTTTGGCGCAGCGCAGGGGAAACACTTCACTGGCCCAGATCGGCCCGGCATCCATCTCAGCCTCGGCCTGCAGCACGGTGACGCCCCACTCGGCCTCGCCCTCCTGTATCGCCCAGTCCAGCGTAGACGGCCCGCGATCGCCGATGATGCCGGGATGGACGATGAGGCAGACGTGTTGCGACCAGATCGACTCGGGAATCGCGCGGCGCAGATAGGGCGCGACGATCAGGTCCGGCTTGAACAGCGCCACGGCTTCTTCGGCCACGCTGTCGGCAATGTCGAATTCGATGGAGATCTCATGCCCGCGCCGTTGCAGTTCCGCCCCGAGCCGTTGCGTCAGGCTGTTGAAGGCGTGGGTGAGGAGCAGGATGCGCATGTACTGAACGCTAGCAGATTCTCGGCAACTGGTCGCCGGCCAGCCAGTCGACGATGCGGCGACCGCCGAAGGACGTCGTGAGCTGGACGAAATGGTGATCGTCGGCGATGACCTCGCCGATCATCGCGGCTTCGCACCCCAGCGGATGCGCCCGCATCGTGGCCAGCAGCCGCTCGACATCGGCACGTGCACAGATCGCGATCAGTTTGCCCTCGTTGGCGACATAGAGCGGATCGAGGCCGAGGAATTCGCAGGCCGCAGAAACCACCGGCTTCACCGGAATCGCTTTCTCATGGAGCATCATGCCGACCCCGGATTGGCCGGCGATTTCATTCAGCGTCGCCGCCAGCCCGCCCCGGGTCGGGTCGCGCAGACAACGCAGATCGGCACCGGTGGCCAGCATGGCGGCAATCAATCCATTCAGCGCCGCCGTGTCCGATTCGATCGGCGCATCGAAGGACAGGTTCTCGCGCTTGCTCATGATCGCCACGCCGTGGTCTCCCAGGGAGCCGGAGATGATGATCGCATCACCCGGCCGCGCCCGGCTGCCGCCGAGCTCTATGCCATCGGGCAGCACGCCGACGCCGGTGGTAGTGATGAACACGCCGTCGCCCTTGCCGCGCTCGACGACCTTGGTGTCGCCCGTCACCACCGGTACGCCGGCATCAGTCGCCGCGTGCGCCATGGACTCGACGATGCGAGCCAGATCGCCCAGCGGAAATCCTTCTTCGAGCACGAATCCTGCCGCCAGATACAAAGGCGTCGCGCCCATCACGGCAACATCATTCACTGTGCCATGCACCGACAGGCAGCCGATGTCGCCGCCGGGGAAAAAAAGTGGCGACACCACGTGGCAGTCGGTTGACATCACCAGACGACCAGGCTTTCCGTCGATAGTCGGCGCTGGCAACACGGCGCCATCGTTGCCCTGCCCCAGGTATTCGTTGCCCAGATGTTTGGTGAACAACTCGAAAATCAGCTGCACCATCGAGCGGCCACCTGAACCGTGCGTCATGTCGACCCGGCCCTGCTTCAGATCGAGGGGCTTGACGTAGCCGCGCCTGATTTCTGCCATTTAGTGCATGTCCTTGTAACGACCGTAGCTGTAATGCGCGGCGCAGGCGCCCTCCGAACTCACCATACAGGAACCGATGGGGTTCTCCGGAGTACAGACCGTGCCGAACAGTTTGCAGTCCTGCGGCTTCTTCACGCCGCGCAGTATCGCACCGCAGTCGCAGGCCTTGTGGTCGGGCACCGAGCGGTAGTCGATGTTGAAGCGCCTCTCGGCGTCGAAGGCGGCATAGCGCTGCCGGATCTTCAGCGCCGAATACGGCACCACGGAAAGACCCCGCCATTCGAATTCACGGCGCAGCTCGAACACCTCGGCGACTCGGTCCTGCGCCTTCAGGTTGCCGTCACGACTCACAGCGCGCGAAAACTCGTTTTCCACCTCGGCGCGGCCGTCGTTCACCTGCCGCACCAGCATCAAAATGGCCTGCATCACGTCGAGCGGCTCGAAGCCGGCGATGACCACCGGCTTGCGATACTCCTCGGCGAAGAACTCGTAGGGCCGGCTGCCGATCACCGTCGACACATGCGCGGGGCCGATGAAGCCGTCCAGCGGTACGGTGCCCCACTGGCGGACCTCCGGCGACTCGAGAATGTTGCTGATGGCGGATGGCGTCAAAACGTGGCAGCAGAGCACGCTGAAATTTTCCAGACCCTCTGTCTGAGCCTGCTGGATGGCAACCGCCGTGGGCGGCGTGGTGGTCTCGAAGCCGATGGCGAAAAACACTACTTCACGCTCCGGATTGTCACGCGCGATCTTCAGTGCGTCGATGGTCGAATAGACCATGCGGATGTCTCCGCATTTGTTGCCAACTCCGGCCTTTGCCTTCATCAGTGACAGTCCGCCGGAAGCCGGAATGCGCAGCGTGTCACCGTAGGTGCACAGGATCGCGCAATGATCGAGCGCGAGATTGATGGCCATGTCGACGCGACCGATCGGCAACACGCAGACCGGGCAACCCGGGCCATGCACCATGCGTACCGTCGGCGGCAGCAGATCGGAAAGGCCATAGCGGGAAATGGCATGGGTATGACCGCCGCAGAATTCCATGAAGCTGTAGTTGCGACCGGGTTCCACCTCCGCGCCGATGCTCAGCGCAAGATTCCTGGCCAGTTCGCCATCTCGAAATTCGTCTATGTATTTCACGACGTAGCAGTTGTCCCCAACGCGCCCGTCTGGTTCAGTTCCGCGAACAGGGCAAGCGTCCTCTCGGCTTCCTCGGGATCCAGCTTTGACAGTGCATAGCCCACGTGCAAGATCACATAGTCGCCAACCTGGACATCCGCCAGCAGCGCAAGCGAAATTTCCTTCTTGACTCCGCTCAAATCGACGATCGCCGTGTCACCAGCGCCGACTTCTATGACTTTCACGGGAATCGCCAAACACATTGGTCACTGCTCCAGTAGATGCATTGCCACCCAGGCTTGTCCCAGGGAAATCGCGGTATCACCGGGAAGCAGTCGACGCGGCAGCAGCAGTTCGAGGCCCGTCGGCGGAATCTTCTCAATCAGCCCTGAACGCAGCAGCTTGTTGAAGAAGCAGCCGCCACCGCAGGCCAGACGTTCGATTCCTGTCTCCTCGGCAGCGCGGGCGACCCAGTGCAGCAATGCTGCCACCAGCGTGGCGTGAAACAGCGCCGCCCCGTAAGCAGGATCCGGCTCCGAGGACAAAGCCCCGAGCAGCGGCATCAAATCCAGTTCGCCGTCCGCGCCGATATGCCAACTGCCTTGCAGGGGTAGAGGCCAGCCGTGCGTTTCGATGTACCCCGTCGCGCTCTGTTCGAGGGCAATCGCTGCCTGAGCTTCGAATTCCATTTTTGGGCAAATGCCGAGCAGCCCGGCGGCGGCATCGAAAACCCTGCCCATGCTGGAAGTACGCGGGCTGTTCAAGCCCTTGGTCAGCATGGTGGCCACGATTTCGGCGCCGGCCTGGTCGGCAAAGCGCGTGGCGATTTCCTCGCCACGACCGAGATCGAACAGTACGGCGGCCGCCATGCGCCAGGGATCGCGCGCCGCACGATCGCCACCAGGCAGCGCCAGCGGGCGCAGATGCCCGAGTCGCTCGAAGCGGGCGCCATCGACGCTCAGGAGTTCCCCGCCCCAGGCTTTTCCATCGGTACCCAGGCCTACGCCATCGAGCGCCAGACCCAGGATGGGACCGGATACGCCATGTTCCGCCGCGATGGCGGCAATGTGCGCATGGTGATGCTGGACACCGATCGCCTCGACCCCGAGTTCTGCCGCCAGTTGCACCGCAAATCTCGTCGAATGCAGGTCCGGATGCAAATCGTGGGCAATGGCAACGGGCTTCTTGCCCATGGCATCGAGCGCCTGCAACAGTTCGCGCGCCGATGCCTCATGCGCCAGGCAGGCTTCGGCCTGAAACAGATCGCCCACTGTGTGGGTCACCCAGGCTTGATTGCCCTGTGCCAAGCACAGCGTATTCTTGAACCAGGCTCCCGTTGACAGCAAGGGCAGTGTCTGACGCACCAGTTCAAGTTGATGTTCGACACAGCGCGGCATGCCTTTCACCTCGACGTTCATCGCTGCAGACGCGCCCCGGCAGCCCCACGCTCCAGCCACGCCAGCCAGGCGTCCATTCCCTGCCCGGTGGTGGCTGATACTTCGATCACTTCGATCCCTGGATTCACGCGGCGCGCGAACTCGATGGCGCGCGGCACGCTGAATGTCAGATGCGGCAGCAGATCACATTTGTTCATCAGCATCAAGGTCGAGGCGCGAAACATGTCCGGGTACTTGATTGGCTTGTCCTCGCCTTCGGTGACGGAAAGGATGACCACCTTGTGCGCTTCGCCCAGATCGAATGCTGCCGGGCACACCAGGTTGCCGACGTTCTCGATCATCAGCAAGGAATCCTCAGGCAACTCAAGCTTGCCCATGGCATGGCCAACCATGTGCGCGTCGAGATGGCAACCCTTGCCGGTATTGATCTGGATCGCCGGGGCGCCGGTGGCGCGAATGCGTTCGGCATCCTGGCTGGTTTGCTGGTCGCCCTCGATGACGGCCACTTGCTGGCGACCCTTGAGCAATTCAATGGTCTTCACCAGCAGCGTGGTTTTGCCCGAGCCGGGGCTCGATACCAGGTTCAGCGTGAAAATGCCTCGTTGCGCCAAACGTTGCCGGTTTTCAGCCGCATAGGCGTTGTTCTTCGACAGGATGTCCTGCTCGATCTGGACCATGCGTTTGGCGCCGATGCCCGGCGCGTGCGAATGCGCCGGTGCATAGCTATGCTGGTGCTGGCGGGTGTGCGGATGTTCGTGAGAATGTCCGTACGGCTCGCCTGCCGAATGATCGTGATCGTGACTGTGCGTGGTGCCGTCGGCATGAACATGATCATGTTCATGATGGGCGCGCTCGCCATCTATTTTGACTTCACCTACTCCGCAGCCGCATGTCGTACACATTAATCCGCTCCCGTCAGGCTACTTCGAGTTCCTTGACCCGCATCTCGGTACCACCCGTTACCTGCATCTGGTGGCCTCCGCATCTGGGACACTCGCCAAAGACCTCGTCCATCGGCACCGTAATTGCGCATTCCATGCACCAACCGGTACCGGGCAGCGCAATGATTTCCAGGCGCGCACCGTCTGCGATGCTGTCGCGCATAACCGCATCGAAGCAGAACTTCATGGCCTCGACCTCAACCCCGGAAAGCTGGCCGATCTCCAGCCAGACCGCCGTCACTTTCTCAAATTCCTGCTCGCGTGCCGCATCCTCAATCAATTGCAGTACACCCTCGGCGAGCGACATTTCATGCATGCGGGGCTACTGCCCGCTGCGCACAAAGTCAGCGAAACGCCGGTCGCGCGTCTCAATGTGATTGCCGATGAAACCGAGAACCTCCGCCGCCTTGCCTGACACCAGGGAAGAATGGCCCGCTGCATGGTCAGCGGCGATCTGGCTGAGCACATCGAGCATGTGGAGGTGTTCATCGACGTGGCCCTCATAGTCGTCATAGCTTTTCAGCCGCATCAGCAACTCTTCGGACATAAAGTGTGCTTCGCTATACGCGATCAGTTGTTTAAGAATCTCCATCACCGACGCCGTGTCGCGATTATCCCGGACCGCGCTGCACAAAGCCTGCAGCAGACCGAGTTGAACCTCGTGCTCGCGATCAGTGTCGGCATTTGAAGCGGTGTTGAAATCAGAGATATTCGACATCTTCAGTCCCTATACTTTTCGGCGGAAACGGCAGAGACCCGAAGGTTACCGCAAAGCGAGAAAACGGCGGCGTGAAAGCGATGGTTCGTCCGCGAGTTTCTCTGCCCTGGATGCTGCCTGGGCTTGCTGCGCCGACGTGAGCAAGGCGATCAGCGAAGCACGGGCGGTCATGGTCGCCTCTGATTGCGTAGAGAACTTGCCCATCGGCGAAAACAGGGGGCAACTCTGGTACTCGCCGAGTTCCGCTTCCTCGCTGCCGAGAAACGCAAAATCACCCGCCGGAAACTTGACGAAGCGACGCCTGTTTTCGCCTGTGGAAACCCAGTTATCGGCGCTGCCGGGCACCAGCAGCATGCTCATGCACCAAGGGGTTACCACGATGCCAAGCCAATGTCCCTGCCAACGCTGGAAATCAACCGCTTCAACCGACAATGCCGGATTGAGTATGGGAACGTCGGCCATCTGGTTCTGCTGGATACGAAAGAAGGCTTCCTCCACCGCATCGGCAGGGCTCACGTCGTGGATGCGGAAGTTCATGCCGCCTCGGGGCGATCACCCCAGCGACGGGCATCGTCCTCTTGCGCCATGAGTTCTTCCATCAGCGCAAGCGCTTCTTCAGCACGCTCCGACTCGATCAATTCGAAAGCAAAGCCGCCGGCCTGGATCAACAGGTAATCGCCTACCGCGACTTCCTCGGTCATCAGGAGCAGGCTGACCTCGCGCGTCTGCCCGAAACATTCGGTGACTGCGATGCCATCACGCACTTCAACAACACGGGAGGGAGCGGCGAGGCACATGTCAAACCACCGGCGTGGCGAGCGCTTCGAGCGCATAGCCGCGAGAGATCAGCTCGGCCGCCGCCATGGCTGCCAGTACAGGAACTTTCTCCGCGACTGTCGGTGTCATTTCCATGCCCAGTTCGAGCGAAATCAGTTCGACGCCCAGTACGATAATTTCCTTGGGCAACGTGTCGAGCAATTCGAGGCTGGCGAGCACGTCCGGCAGCGCTATCTGGTGTGGCGACAACTTTCTGCGAAAGAAAATCGGGATCTCGTCTCCAGCGAATTTCACCACCGTGCCTGGCGCCGCACCGGATTTGACGACGTCAAGGACGATCAGAAAATCCAGGTTGGAAAGATCCTCGATCATCTCCATTCCCGAGGTACCGCCGTCGATAGCCAGCACATTTTCCGGCAGCTTCCAGGCCCGCTCCAGCGCCTCGACCGCTCGCACACCGGCCGCTTCATCGGTAAGTATGGTGTTGCCAATGCCGAGTACGACCGCACGCATGAATGGAGGCCCAAAAAATAAACGAGGGCCGGCAACCGCCGGCCCCCACATGTTACGCGCTACTTAGACCGCTTTGACCGAAATCGCGTTGCCTTCCTTGTCGGTCAGGTGGATGGCGCAGGCGATGCACGGGTCGAAGGAGTGGATGGTGCGCAGCACCTCCAGCGGCTTCTCCGCATCCGCGATAGGGGTATCTACCAATGATGCCTCGTAGGGTCCCGGCTCGTCCTTGTCGTTGCGCGGACAGGCGTTCCAGGTCGATGGCACCACGCACTGGTAATTCTTGATTTTGCCGTTGTCGATCACCACCCAGTGCGACAGCGCTCCGCGCGGTGCCTCGTGGAAGCCGACACCCATCACCTCACCCTTGGGGAACACCGGCTTGTTGAAAGTCGTCAGGTCGCCCTTGGCCATGTTGCCGATCAACGAGGTCCATTGGCCATCCAGCATGTCCATGTTGACGCAGCAGGCAATCGCTCGGGCGGCGTGACGGCCGATAGTCGAATGCATGGCATCCAGCCCGACCTTGGTCTTGGCCAGCGCCGAAACGGTGTCGAGCGCCGCCGTGGCGTACTTCTTGGTCGGCTCGTGTCCGGCAGCAAGGCCATTGATGACGCGGGCCAGCGGGCCTACCTGAGCCACCTTGCCGTAGAAGGTCGGTGACTTGAGCCACGAGTACTTGGCGTCGTCCTTGAAATCGGTGTAATTCGGCTTGGTCTCGCCCTTGTAGGGGTGCAGCGCTCCGGCTTGTGAGTAGTCATACCAGGAGTGCTTGACCGCCTCTTCGACCCCCTTGATCCAGTATTCGTCGTTGAAAGACTTAATGGGCTTGTACTTGGTCAGATCGCCGCCCTCGACAAAACCGCCGGGGAAGCCGAACTGCGTACCCTTTGTATCCAGGGGGATATCGGGTACCGACAGGTAGTTGACGACACCCTTGCCGACCTTGGTCCAGTCGGCATAAAAGGCGCCGACCGCGGCGACGTCGATCAGGTACACGTTCTTGACGAAGTCGTTCAGTTCGTCGATGAAACCCTTGATTGCCATCAGGCGCTCGACGGTCAGCACAGCTTGCGAATCGGTCGCCAGCGGATTGGATACGCCGCCGACGGCGACGTTCTGGATATGCGGGGTCTTCGAGCCGAGGATGGAAACAATCTTGTTGGCCTTGCGCTGCACTTCGAGCGCCTGCAGGTAGTGCGCGACGGCGAGCAGGTTGACTTCAGGCGACAGCTTCATCGCCGGATGTCCCCAGTAGCCGTTGGTGAAAATTCCGAGCTGGCCGCCATTGACGAAATGCTTCAGCCGCTCATGCACGCGTTTCATCTCATGTTTGCTGTTGAGATGCCAGGACGACAGGCTCTCGCCGAGCGCCGCCGTCTTGTTCGGATCGGCCTTCAGGGCGGACGTCACATCTACCCAGTCGAGCGCCGACAGATGGTAGAAATGGACGATATGGTCATGCACCGAATGCGCCAGGATGATCAGGTTGCGAATGTACTGGGCGTTGAGCGGAATTTCCATCTTCAGTGCGTTTTCCACCGCCCGCACCGAGGTAATGGCATGCACCGTGGTGCACACGCCGCAGATGCGCTGGGTGATGGCCCACGCGTCGCGCGGGTCGCGACCGAGCAGGATCAGTTCAACGCCACGCCACATCTGGCCCGAGGACCAGGCCTTCTTGACGCGGCCGCCATCCACGTCGACGTCGATACGCAGGTGGCCTTCGATACGGGTGATCGGATCAATCGTTATGCGCTTGGACATTTTCTGTCTCCATCCTTATCTTAGTGAGCGGCCTGCACATCTTCCCGGGGTAGCACCGGGAAGCGACGGGTGATGATGATGTAACCGAGAACTTCGATTGCGAACATGCCTGCCGTTACGAGTACTTCGGCCAGTGTCGGAAAATACGTGAAGCCTCCGGCTCCATCGATATTGGTTTCATAGCCGATCAGGAAGCCGTTGATTCGCAGCAAGGCACCGCCCAACATGAGCAGGATTCCGGCGAGGAACAGTTTGGCCGGATTGCGGCGGTTGGTTTCGGCCCCGATCAGGATCAGGGGCGCGACGAAGCAGGCCATCTCAAGCCAGAACATCAGTGCCTCGACCGACGGTACAAAGGCCTTGGGCAGCGCGCCGCGTACGGCGATGTCCCCGAGGCGGACCACCAGATAGACCAGGAGCAAGCCCAGCATCACTTTCGACATCGGAGTCAGCATGTGCATTTCGATCTTGCGCCGGTAGGCGGAAGAAGCCAGGCACGACTCGAACAGTACTACCGCATAACCCATGGTGATGGCCGTCAGCAGGTACAGCAGCGGTAACATCGGCGTCTGCCACAAAGGGTGGATCTGCACGCCGAGGACCACTAGCAGAGTGCCCAGCGAGGCCTGATGCATCATCGGCAGTACTATGCCCAGTGCGATGATGAAGAACATCAGCTTGTTCAGCTTCTTTTTGGTGTCATTCTTGCCCATCTGCTCGAGGACCGTCGGGGTGAACTCGATCCACATGACAATGACGTAGAGCGTGATGCAGACCGCCACTTCGAACATCACCGAGTTCGGGTTTGCCGATGTCGGCCAGTACATGTTCCACACATTCCACCAGCGGCCGAGATCGAAGATAACCCCGGCGCCGGCCAGCGTGTAGCCGAACAGACTGGCCAGCAGGGCCGGCCGTACCAGCGGGTGGTATTCACCCCGGTTGAAGATGTAGACCAGGATCGCCACCGAGAAGCCGCCGCAGGCGAAGGCCGAACCTATAACGACATCCACCACGATCCAGAGACCCCATGGGTAGCCGTCGTTGAGGCCGGTCACCGCACCGAGACCGAACAGGAAGCGGACCACCAGTATCGCCGCCAGCAGCGCGATGAGCACGCCGCAGCTCAGGGTCACCACGTTGATCAGGCTGCCGCCTACCGGTGCCGGAACCGAATGTTGATTATTGGCCATGATCAATCCTCCTCCTTGTCGGACGACTCATCGTCAGGCTTGACGTTGCGCTTGGCGACATAGGTCATCGCGCCCAACACGGCGAACGGCATGATCAGGTTTCCGTAGAGATTGTGCTGTATGGTCTCGGACATCGCCGCGGCCGCATCCGGCGGCAGATCAGGCATGCCGACCTTTGCGAAGTTGACGCCGGAGAGCTTGAGCACCTGCGTGCCGCCGTATTCTTTCTCGCCATAGACGTGCTGTAGGTACTTGCCGGCGGGTGTCTCGTAACTCTGATCCGGACCGCCCAGCTTGCCGCGCGGGAATCTGGCGGGCTGTCCCGGCTTCAGTGCAATGCGGCGTTTGGCCTCGATGAGCAGATCGGATGTCTTGCCGTAAAGCGTCGCTCCGGTCGGACAGACTTCGGCGCAAGCCGAGTAATTCCCGTCCTTGTAGCGATGGCGGCACAACTCGCACTTGCCGATCCTGCCGGTCGGCGAATCGTACTGATACTTGGGAATGCCGAAGGGGCAGGCGGCGACGCAGTAGCGACAGCCGATGCACTTGTCGGCGTTGTAGCCGACCACGCCGGTCACCGGATCCTTGGTCATCGCCGATACGGGACAGGCGGAAACACAGGACGGGTCACCGCAATGCATGCAGGAGGTCTTCATGAACGAATAGCCGTTCGTCTCCTGATCCTTCGCCTCCATGGTGCCGTTGCGGTACATCTTGATGATATTGAAGGTGTAGCCCGATGTATCGAGCGGGGTATCCCACAGATGATCGACCGTGGAAAACTCCGGCGGATTGTTGTTGGCCGTCTTGCACGCCGCGACGCAGGCCTTGCAACCGACGCACAAGGTGGCGTCATAAAGCAGCCCGAGCGCCTCGGGCGGCCGCGGTTTGGTTTCCCTGGCCAGCGCCGGTACAGCCGCGGCGCAAGCCGTAGCCGCCGCCCCGCTCGCGAGGACACCCTTGAGAAATTCTCGCCGGGTGCTCATGATTACACCTGCGCCTTGTCCGCGGCGGCGGGTTTGCCAGCATCTCCAGCCGCGCCAGCATCCTTGGCGCGTTCGGCCTCGTCGGCCGCATGGGACAGACCGAGGTTGCGCGTGAGCATGATCGCCGCACCCGCTGCGGCGCCTGCGACCGCGGCCACGGCGGCGGCCGACGCAAAGGAAGCCGCCTTGCCCTGCTCTTCGACGATCCGCGGATACTGCAGCGGCGGCGCGACATTGAGCATCTTCGCGACCTGGTGAATCGGCTTCTCGAAGCCCACGCCCTTCTCGGTACAACCGATGCAGGGATGGCCGCAACCGACCGGCCAGTTGTTCTCGCCGACGTCGCCGAAGCCCAGTGTCGGGCAGTTGGCGTAGGTTTCCGGTCCTTTGCAGCCCAACTTGTACAAGCAATAGCCCTGACGGTGGCCGACGTCGCCGAATTCCATGGCAAAGCGACCGGCATCGAAGTGGGCGCGACGCTCGCAATTCTCGTGAATCAGGCGTCCGTAGGCAAACTTGGGACGGCCCAGCTTATCCACTTCCGGCAGCTTGCCGAATGTCAGGAAATGAACCACGGTGGCGAGGAAGTTGTAGGGATTCGGCGGGCAACCAGGAATCGTCGGCACAAGCTTGCCCAGAATTTCGGAAACGCTGGAAGCGCCTGTCGGGTTCGGTCCGGTGGAAGGCATGCCGCCCCAGGAGGCGCAGGAACCGATGGCGATCACCGCCGCCGCATCCGCCGCACATTCCTTGACCAGATCGATGGCTGTGCGGCCGCCGATCTTGCAGTAGATCCCGTTATGTTTGGTCGGAATGGCGCCTTCGACAACCAGTACATACTTGCCCTTGTTCGCCTTCATGGCGTCCTTGCGGGCGGCCTCGGCCTGATGGCCGGCCGCCGCCATCAAAGTTTCGTGATAGTCGAGAGAAATCACGTCGAGAATCAGTTTTTCCAGCGTCGGATGCTCGGCCCGCAAAAGCGATTCCGTGCAACCCGTGCACTCCTGAAAGTGCAGCCAGATCACCGACGGCCGCTGGGCACTTTCGATTGCCTTGGCCACCGCCGCCTCGGCTCCGGCAGGCAGGCCCATGGTCGCCGCCAGAGTTGCGCAGAACTGAAGAAACTCCCGCCTCGGCATCTGGAGACGTTGCTCGAGGTCTTGCAGCGTCTTGCGACCCGTTTCAAAGATTTCGTTCATGTTGCCCATGTCTGCTATCCCCCTCCAAGAGCCAGGCCGCGTCCGGACCTGATACTGGTAGGGTTAATGCAAGTCTTGCGCCAGCTTCAGAAACATTTCAACTGCATTGACAATTCAGTGTCTTGTGAAGATTTTATTTCCATCTAAAGCAACTCGTTCGGTTAGTTACTTTCCATATCACTAACCACCCGAGGGGCAAACTGTCGCCTGAAGGCACGCCACAGAGCCAAGTCATAGGCAATCTTGAGGCAACCACATACGACCAGCGGTGCCGACAACCAGCCCGCGGCGAGCAGTGCGCCTCCCAGAGATGGGCTTAGCGCGGCTGCCAGGCTGCGCGGCACTGCCGTAAAGCTTGCGGCGGCGGCCCGCTCTGGCGGAGTCACCACAGCCATGACATAAGCGGAGCGGGTCGGCACATCCATCTGCGACAGCGCCGCACGCAGTAACAGAAAACCCAGGGCCAGAGCCAGGCTCGGAGCAAGGGCAGCGAGGATCAGGAACAGGCTGGACGGCATGTGCGTGAATACCATGGTGTTGAGCAGGCCGATACGCTTTGCGACCCACGGTGCCGCCATCAATGAGAGCGCGTTCAACACGCCGACCCAAAAAAAGAAGACTCCGGTAGCGGTCAGCGAAAGTCCGAAGCGCTCGAACAGCCACAAGGCGAGCAAGGCGTTCACCACCAACCCGCCGGCGAATGCATCAACCGAAAACAGGGCGGCGAGCTTGACCACCGTGCGTCGCGAAGGCCCCAGCGGTGCAGGTGTAACCACTTGAGCCATAGCCGGCGTCCCGGGCAGTTGCGCATACAGCCAGCAGAGCAACGCACCGACGCCGGCGTAAACGACGAACATGCTCCGCAGAGCCGTTAGGCGGTCGACGCCGAAACCCGCCAGGGCGTCCGGCGCGGCGGCAGCCAGCGCACCCAGTGCTGCGCAGACCGCGCCGGTCAGGCTGTACCGCGCAAACAGGCGGGTGCGGGCATCGCCCTCCGCGGCGTGGGACAGGCGGGAATGCTCCAGCGGCAGAAAGACGCTGACGTCGCCCGAACTCGGGTTCAGGGTGCCGACAAAAGCCACCAGCAGCAGCGGCCAGAAGGCCGACAAACCGGCAAAGCCGAGCCCGGTAGCCGTCATCAGCAGCGCCGCCCCCAGCAGCAGCCGGCGCTCTGATGCGTGATGCCCCCAGGCACCGAGCGCCAGCGTGGCAAACGCCGAACCGAGCAAGGTGGCGGTACTCAGCAGGCCCACCTGCCAGGTGCCATAGCCCAGAGCCAGCAGATAGGCCGGCAGAAGTACGGCGACATAGCCGTCGACAAATGCGCGCAGGCCGCGCCCGACCAGCAACAGGCGAACCTCGGGGGATGCGGCGGCGGAAGAGACTACTTCATCTGTACTAGCCATAGGCCGACGATACTAACGCGCAATGCCTGTTTCATCCGGTCGGTGAGCAAGGCTTGCACATCTGCCGTGGTGCGGCCATCGAAAGCGCCGGGCAACACTGCCGGCAGCCCGGCTCAGGGCCAATATGCGGTGACGGCGGGAATATACCTGCGTGCACTCATCGTGGTTGCCTCACTTGCAATTGTTGTGCAGCTTCCACATTTCAGCGTGACCCATCGCGACGGCCCAATCGGGCGGGGTGCATTTTCCGTCTTTGGTTGTTGCAGGCAGACCCGGCTCGGCCGTGGCAAAGGTCTCGGCCGGGAGGAAATAGTGCTGGCCGACGAAGCCGATCAAGCCCAGGAACGCTGCGACGATGGCCACCTGGCCGAGGCCGACCCTCTGGCCGTCCTGCGGCTGACCAACTTCGCAGGCGCCACCCGGACAGAGCTGCGCCTGCTCCCTGAAAAACAGACTGTAAATCTTGCAGCCGAGGCAAATACCGAAGGCGCTCTCGAAGAACATCAACACCAGGCAGGTGGCGCAGACGATCAGGTTGATCGGGCCGATCACGTTGTTGATCACGATCAGGTACAGCATGGTGACAGCCAGCGCGAAGCCAATGCCCCAGGCAAAGCGCTTTTGCGGCGCGCCGACGTATTCGGGCTGCTGATTTCTCACCGCGAAACGGCCGAGGATAATGGTCGGCGAGAACTTCGGATTGATGAAAATACGGATCGTGAAGTCGATCAGGAAAGCAATGACGAAGATTCTCGTCAGGCGGAAATTGCCGGCGAGCCATGCGTTCATGAAGGCGATCATGGCGAAGAGGAACAATATCCCGGCGCTCGCCCGTACTTCCCGTTCGTTGAGTACCGGCACTTCGTATTCATCCATGCGTTCGCCAAAGGCGAATATCTTGCTCATGCCATCCCTTTCAAAAGATCGCCCCGTCGATTCGGCGACGGGGCGATCAATGATGCCTGCGAATCAGCTTCAGGTGCCTGATTCTCAGCCGTGCCTGTGCATGGGGCCGTAGGACCGGTCAAACACCTCGCGCTGTTTCGGCGTCAGTACCTCATAGAGCTTGTTGAATGACTCGCTCATTGACGCCATTGCTTTCTGGCGTTCGCCCATCAGTTGCTGGGCCAGCGCCATTCTTTCCGGCGCAGTACCAACGCTCATGGCCTGATGCATGCCTTGCATGATGGCCGCCTGTTCCGCGGCCTTGGCGGCGTAAGAATCCCACGACGGCTGCTGTTCCGCCGTGATGCCCAGTTGGGACTTGAGTTGGCCAAGTCGATCCTGCTGGAATTTCGCCATGTCGGTACCGTTGCCGGCGAACATCATGGCGGGACCGCCACCCATCATTCCGCCCGGGCCACCGCCGCCCATCATGCCAGGACCGTAACCCGGACCCTGCTGTGCCACCGCAACCAGGGCGGTCGCCAGACCGGCGACGACGGCGACGGCAGTTGCACCCTTGCGAAATTTGCTGTTTAACGTGCTCATTTTGATCTCCTTTATCGAGTGACTTGCGAGGCCGGAGACTTCCAGCCCTTCGATGGAGCGCCCGCTTCTCGTTCGCCCATGGATGCCATTTGACGCCCGGAATGTAAGCAATCCTTTGCTGTCGTCCGCCGTTTTGCATCGCTGCATTGCAAGCCCATGAACGGTTACAGTGCGTTACATTGCCGCCACCGAAGCTTTACCGGACGCGTTATAAGACCGACATGGACAACAAGGACCGCATTCTCATCGTTGACGACGACCCGGAAATCCGCCGCCTGCTGGTCGATTACCTGGCGAAGAACGGCTTCGACGCCTTTGCCGCCCGCGACGGACGCGAGATGTGGCAGGGCCTGGAGCGGCACGCCATAGACCTCGTGGTGCTCGACCTGATGCTGCCCGACACGGATGGCCTGACCCTGTGCCGCGATCTTCGCGCCCGCTCCGGCATGCCGGTGCTGATGCTGACGGCGCGCGGCGAGGAAGCCGATCGCATAGTCGGCATCGAGATGGGTGCCGACGACTATCTGGTCAAACCCTTCAGCCCGCGCGAACTGCTGGCCCGCATCAAGAGCATCCTGCGCCGCACCCGCGCCCTTCCCCCCAACCTGAGGCCGGAACCGCAACGCTGCCTCGTCTTTGCCGGCTGGCGGCTGGACACGGCAACGCGCGCCCTGACGGCGCCCGACGGCGTGGTGGTGCCTTTGTCCGGCGGCGAATACAGGTTGCTGCATATCCTGCTCGAACATCCCAACCGGGTGCTTAATCGCGACCAACTGGTGGAACTGATCCATGGCCGCGAGGCGGAAGCCTATGACCGGGCCATCGACGTCCAGGTCAGCCGGCTGAGGCAGCGGCTTCGCGACGAGGGCCGCGAGCCGCAACTGATCCAGACCGTGCGCGGCGAAGGGTATGTGCTGGCGACCAGCGTCGAGGGTAGAGAATCATGCGACTGATCCCCTCCTCGCTCTTCGGGCGCCTGACGCTGATCCTGGTCGTCGGCCTGCTGGCGGCCCAGTTCGCCAGCATGTGGCTGCACTTGGGCGAGCGGACAATGATGATGATGCACAGCCGCGGCAACCTGCCCGATTTGCCAAGCAACTTCGGCTCCCATCTGCTGCTTACGCTGACGGCAGTGATCGCGGTGTCCCTGGTCGCCGTGCACCTGGTGACACGGCCCCTGCAAGAACTGGCCGACGCGGCAGACGCCTTCGGCAAAGATCTGGAATCGTCGCCGCTGCCGGAGACCGGACCGACCGAAACGCGCCGCGCCGCGGAAGCATTCAACCGCATGCAGGAGCGCCTGCGAAGCCTGATCGCCGAGCGCGGCCGGGCGCTGGCCGCCGTTTCCCACGACCTGCGCACGCCGCTGACCCGGATGCGGCTGCGCGCCGAATTGGTGGATGACGAAGGCCTGCGCGCGCAGATCAACGCCGACATCGACGACATGCAGGCCATGGTGGAATCGACGCTGGACTACCTGCGCGGGATGCGCGAGAACGAAGCTCTCCAGTCGATCGACATTGAGGCGTTGCTGCACAGCCTGGTGGACGACGAACAGGCGCTGGGGCGTCCGGTGACACTAACCGGCAGGGTCGTCACGCCCTATGTCGGCAAGCTGTCACCCCTCAAGCGCGCACTGGGCAACCTGATCGACAACGCGGTGAAGTACGGCCAGGCCGCACGCATCGTCATCGACGACAAGCCCGCGGAACTGTGCCTCATCGTCGAGGATAGCGGCCCCGGCATTCCCGAGGCCGATCTGCTGCGCGTCGTCGAACCCTATGTACGGCTGGAAGCCTCGCGCAGCCGGGAGACGGGCGGTGTCGGCCTGGGGCTGGCCATAGCCCGCGATGCGGCGCGGCTGCACGGCGGCCAATTGCGGCTTGAGAATTGCCCCGCAGGCGGCCTGCGCGCAACGCTTATCCTGCCTCGCCGTCCCGCCGGCGCCGACTCCTGACCTGAGCAGAAGGTTGCAACAACAACCCACGCCACAAGCGGCCCGCCTGCCTGGAGGAACTCCGGGCTTTCGTCAATGAAGTGCGCCACCAGCCAGGGGCCGGCAATACGGTCAATCTTCGGCCGTTCGCGGGTAATCCATTGCAGGGGTTTCCTTAACGGATTAAGGACAGAACAAGGCCCAGCAAGGCACAGACGCCGATCACCCTCATGATGTCGGCCTTGTACTTCCACAACGCAACAAACGAAACGACAGCGATGACGACCGGAATCGCGTCGAACGGTCCGCCGAAGGGCGCGACATCGGTCGCCTTGGGCCAGAAGGTATGCCAGGCGAAGAAAGTCGCCAGATTGAGGATCACCCCGACCACGGCCGCGGTAATGGCGGTCAGCGGCGCGGTGAATTTCAGCTCGCCACGTGTCGCCTCGATCAACGGCCCGCCGGCGAGGATGAACATGAAGGATGGCAGGAAGGTAAAGAAGGTCGCCACCGCCGCGCCGGCAATGCCCGCCATCACCGGATTGCCCGCCACCGCCTTGGTGACGCCGCCCAGATAGCCGACCCAGGTGACGATCATTATCAGCGGCCCCGGCGTGGTCTCGCCCAGCGCCAGGCCGTCCATCATCTGCGGACCCGTAAGCCAGCCGAAATGTTCCACGGCGCCCTGATAGACATAGGGCAGCACGGCATAGGCGCCGCCGATGGTGAGAAAGGCCGCCTTGGTAAAAAACTCGCCAATGCGGTAGAGATCCTTGCTGCCACTGATCGCCAGCATCGATACCGCCCAGATCGCGACGAAAGCCAAAACGGTGGTGGAAAGCTTGATCCAGGTGAACTTCGCATGCACGGGGGGCGGCGTGTCGTCATCGATGATCGCCGGGCCAAAGCCCGCGCTGCTGGCACCATGGCCGCCGCCCGCCTTGAACTTGTCTGCCAGCTTGCCGCCCGCTGCCCCGCCTATTGCGCCGAGAATCGCGGCGGTCAGCACGATCCACGGGAAGTCGATCCTGAAGAAGAAGATGCCGACGAAGGCCAGCGCGGCAATGCCCAGCAGCACCCCGTTCATGATCGACCGCGAACCGATGCGCCAGGCAGCGAACAGCACTACGGCTACCACTGCCGGCTTGATGCCATAGAAGATGCCTTGCACCGCCGGCACGCTACCAAAGGAAAGGTAAATCCATGCGAGCAGCGACAGCAGCACGAAAGCCGGGAGAAAAAACAGCACGCCGGCCATGAGCGCGCCCCGGACGCCGTGCATCAGCCAACTGATGTATATGGCTAGCTGGATTGCCTCCGGACCAGGCAGCAACATGCAGTAGTTGAGGGCGTGCAGATAGCGGTGCTCGGAGATCCAGCGCCGGCGCTCGACCAGTTCCTGGTGCATCATCGCAATCTGCCCGGCCGGACCGCCGAAGCTGATGAAGCCAAGTTTCAGCCAGTACTTGAAGGCTTCACCCAGCGTCGGCGTTGGCGGAACGGCGGTCATCAGAATGGAAGCATCACTCATCTATGTCGCACCGGCAATCGTCTCTCAAACGTCGGCAGCCAATCCCTTGCGCAGGAGTTCGTCGACCAACTCGTTCAGGCCCAGCTCGCGTGTCTCGGCCATGTTACGGATTTCTCCGGCGAGTTGCACGTCCAGCTTAATGGCAAATGGAATCAGACCCCTGGCCTGATCCAGCTTGCGTTGCTCCTTGCGGTCGGGCATGGCGCCGCCGGCGAACCGACCCGGCGTCCCGGCGTGTTTCATGCGTTCGTCGAGCTTCAGGGCCATGTTCTTTGCTATGTCGGTTCTTTTCATCGTGGGCCCTTAGGTGAGTGGCTGAAACAATACATCAAGGTCGTTGGCTGTGATCAGATGGCCGCCGCCTTCGCCGCCCGTTCCGCCTGTCTTCAGCAACTGATCGGCCAGGCCCCGCTTGCGATTCTGCAGGGCAAGGATCTTTTCCTCCACCGTGCCCTGCGTCATCAGTTTGTAGACGAACACCGGCTTGTCCTGTCCTATCCGGTGGGCACGTGCCGTGGCCTGCTCCTCCACCGCCGGATTCCACCAAGGATCGTAATGAATCACGGTATCGGCGGCAGTCAGGTTCAAGCCCGTGCCGCCGGCCTTGAGGCTGATCAGGAACAGCGGCACGCGGCCTTCCTGAAAATCCTTGATCGGCGTTTCACGGTCGCGGGTCTGGCCGGTGAGCTTGGCATACTGGATGCCGCGCTTTTCGAGTTCAAGTTCGATCAGCCCCAGCATCGATGTGAACTGCGAAAACAAAAGGACCTTGCGGCCTTCGTCGAGCAACTCATCGAGCATTTCCATCAAGGTCGCCAGCTTTGCCGAATGGGCATGACCTTTTTTCACCAGTGCTTCGGCAGCCGGCAGTTTCACCAGGCGCGGGTCGCAGCAGACCTGCCGCAACTTCAGCAGCGCGTCGAAGATCATGATCTGGCTGCGGCCTATCCCCTGCTCCGTCAGTACCAGACGCAGTTTCCGGTCGAACGCCACGCGCAGGGATTCATACAGATCGCGCTGGCCGCCCTCGATCTCCACCCAGCGCACCATCTCGGTACGCGGCGGCAGATCCGTCAGCACCTGTTCCTTGGTCCGCCGCAGCAGGAAAGGCCTCACCCGGTCGGCAAGGCGGACGCGCATTTCATCGTCACCCAGCTTTTCGATCGGCGTGCGAAACACCTGGGTAAAACGTTTGGCATTGCTCAGCAGTCCCGGCATCAGGAAATCGAACTGCGCCCAGAGTTCGCCCAGATGATTCTCCAGCGGCGTACCGGTGAGCGACAAGCGATGACGTGCCTTGAGGCTGCGCGCCACCTGGTGCGACTGCGCCTTGGGATTCTTGATGAACTGGGCCTCATCCATCACCAGCAGATGCCAGTCATGCGCCAGCAGGGTTTCGCGGTCGCGCACCAGCAGCGGGTAGGTAGTCAGCACCAGATCGGCCTGCGCGATCTCGTCGAAATGCCGGGCGCGATCCTTGCCGTGCAGGATAAGTACTTTGAGCCCGGGGGCGAACTGTGCTGCCTCGTCGCGCCAGTTGGCCATCAGGCTGGTGGTGGCCACCACCAGGCTGGGCCGATCGGCGCGGCCCGAAGCCTTTTCAAGATGCAGGTGCGCTAGGGTCTGCACGGTCTTGCCCAGCCCCATGTCATCGGCAAGAATCCCGGCCAGGCCGTACTCGCGGAGGAATTGCAGCCAGTCCAGACCGATCTGCTGGTATGGGCGCAGCGTAGCGGTGAAGCCGGGCGCCTGCTCGCAATGGGTCATGCCGGAGAAATCGCGCAGGCGGCGGCCCAGCGCACGCAGTTCTTCACCGCCGATCCATTGTGTCGGCAGATCATCCAGCCCGGCCAGTGCCGCCGCATTGTGGCGCGACAGACGCGGCCGGTCCTCGTCGAGAAACTCCAGAAGGGGCAGCAACCACGCCTTCAGGCGACCCGCCGGCACCGGCAGGATGCGCCGCGCATCCAGTGCCACGGGAAATGTCTGGTTGTCCTCCAGGCCGCGCACCACGCCGAGCAGGTCCGGCTGTTCGCGCAGCAAACGCAGCAACGGCGGCACCAGGCTCACACGCTCACCGGCTACGCGCACGCCGAGATCCAGATCGAACCAGTCGTTGCCGACCGACTCTTCGACCGCGACGAACCAGTCCTCGGCCTGCGCGATGCAATACGGAAAATCCTCGGCAAGGATTACCGGGACGCCCTGGCGTTCGAGTTCGGGCACGCCGTCGTTGAGGAAGGACAACCAGCCCACCGCATCGCTGCGCTGCGGCATCAGCCCATCCTCGGTGCCTTCAAGACGCTGATAGCTTCCCATGCTGCGTTGCCAGTCCTCGAGCCCTGCGGCGCGCAGCAATTTCCACACTTCGGCTTCCGCCTCCAGATCGCGTTGCAAGGTCTGCCACTGTCCGCCGGCGCGCTGCCGCATGAAGGGCAAAGGGCGCTCGACGCCGACTACGGTCAAACCCTGCGGATAGTCGAAATACAGTACGGCGAGCGCCAGATCATCGTGCAGACGGCTCATCGCAATATGGCGGAAGCGTCCCTGCGTCAGCACCAGGCGCGCCACAGGCTTGCCTGCGGCCACCGCTTCCGGCGCATCGGGCAGCGGCAGTTCCACCCGCTGTTCGCGCGCCAGTTCACTCAACCGTTGACGCACCAAAGGCGCATCGGCCTCATTCAGCGGCGGCACCGTCATGAGTTGCTGCAGCAAATGAGCGGACAGGTCCGACTGCAATTCACCGACCACCCGTGCTCCGGCATCGAGATAAAACGGCGGCCAGGTCGGGATCATCTGCAGGGTTCCAGGCAGGTCGAAGGCCAGTTGCTGCAGGCCTGACGGGCTGTGCGTCCACATCAGATTGAGCGACTTCGGCGCGCCGGGCTCCAGTGGCAGTTCGACCAGGCCGTCGAGATACAACCTTCCCGTGCGCAGTGCCAGGCGCAGCAGCAGCGCACCGGTGTCGCCGCTCAGGTCGACGGCTTCATTGTAGAAATAGCTGCCACCTGCCTGCAGCGCAAGAAACAGACGCAGAGCAGGAATATCCTCGTCAAGGATGAACTCCCGATGACTGCGCGCGCTGCCCAGGTCATAGGGCTGCGGGCGGTAAACAGATGGCTTGCCGAAGCCGCCCTTCTTCAGCGGCCGGCTCTTGCCCAACGAAAGGCTGGGTGGGCTGCCCGGCCGCAACAGATAGACCACGCGAGGCTGGGAAGCCTTTCCATTCGGCCTGATCGCCACCGGTTCATCCAGGGACCCGAGCCAGTCGAGTGTCGCCACACTGGGTTCGGGATAGTCACCGTCATGCCGCCGGGGTGTATCCGCGCGCCCTGCGAAACTGCCGATGTCCGTGGTCTGCGCCAGAGTCAGGAGTACCGCCACCACATGCTTGCAATTCTCCTGCATCGGGCACATGCAGACGCTATCGACGTCGATAATCGAACCTTCCTGATCTACTTCCAGCCAGAGATCGACTTCGTAGGGACGCGGTCGCGACCCCTGCACCACCGCTTCGACATGGACTTCGCCTGGCGCCCGTTCCACACGCTTGGTCCGGACGCGGCCTTCAATGGCATAAGCCCGACCGCGTTGCAGTGTTCCTCCGCCAAACTGCGCGGCAAACTTGCCCAGAACATCCGTGTCGGGAAAAGGATAGTCAGCCATGCAATAGAGGAGGGATCAGAAAGACAGGGGCGGCGACCATAGCACATACCACCCGCCAAGGCTCTATTGATTTCCTGTTCGGCACATTCGTCGGCAGTAGCGAAAAGCTCGCCGTGTCACCAGCGCCAACTCTGCTACCGCTGCCTGAAGCATCCTCGATCCGGTTAGCTGTATCCAGCGCCCGCATAGACACTAACCACCATGAAATCGATCGCATCTCATAACCAATTGATTAATCGCGCCTTATCCGGTCGCCGTAGCGGGCATGGATTTTGTATGAGGTTTTCAATAGACTTCATACCATGCACCTTTGACTTAAGCCCCCGCCCATGGATCTGCCCGACGACTGGATTGCCCTCCTCGCCCTCGTTTTCATCCTCGGTGGCAAGCACGGCCTCGACGCCGACCATCTGGCCACCATCGACGGGCTGACCCGTTACAACCTGCGCTTCGCCCCTGCCCGCGCCCGCTGGTGCGGTTCCCTCTTCTCGCTTGGTCACGGCGCCATCGTCATGCTGATCGCGCTCGGCGTCGGCCTGGTGTCGACCCGATGGCAAGTACCGGCATGGATGGAAGACCTCGGCACCTGGATTTCCATCAGTTTTCTGACGCTGCTCGGCATCCTCAATCTGCGCGCCGTGCTGATGGCGCCGGCCGGTGACATGGTGGCCACCATAGGCGTCCGGGCCGGCCTCTTGCGCCGTCTGCAAGCCACCTCGCATCCGTTGGCAATTGCCGCCGTGGGCGCCCTCTTCGCACTATCTTTCGACACCATGAGTCAGGCCGCACTGTTTGCCGTCACCGCCACCCGGCATGGTGGCGTCGCCCATGCCGCGGCACTCGGCCTTGCCTTTACCCTCGGCATGCTGCTGGCCGATGGCGCCAACGGCCTCTGGATCGCCCGCCTGCTGAGCCGCGCCGATCACCGCGCGCGTATCGCCTCGCGGATCATGGGGCTGATGGTCGCCGCCATCAGCTTTTCGGTCGCCGCCTTCGGTCTGGCGCGCTGGTTGCACACCGATATATCGCACTGGTACGAAGGCAAGGAACTGGCGGTGGGCGTTAGCGTCATCGTCCTGCTGACCGGCAGTTTTTTGCTGGGCAACTGGCTGGCCCGCGAGTCGCACCTGGCCCCGGTCGAAACTGCTTGAATCTTCAGGTCCTGGGCTTCAGATGCACATGGCCATGCGTGCGCCCGGCGGGCGTGTAGCCATGATGATGCTCGCGGCCTGAATCGACCTCAACATCGATCAGGTTAAGCTGACCGTGACGCACGCCGCGCTCGGCAATCAATGCGTCGGAAAAGCTGCGCACCGATGCGGTCGGCCCGCGCAGGATGACGCTTTCCAGACAATTTTCGTGATCGAGATGGGCATGGAGAGTGGCCACCGTGAGGTCGTGCTGGCCATGCTGCAAGGCCGTCAGTCGTTCGGCGAGATCACGCTCGTGATGGTTATAGACGTAGGAGAGGTTGGCGACGCAATGAGTCGCCTCGCCTCGCTTCTGGCGCGCCTGTTCGAGATGCGCGCGCAGCAGATCGCGCACCGCCTCGGACCGGTTCTGGTAGCCGCGTTCGGCGATCAGCCGGTCGAATTCGGCGGCCAGATCGGCATCGAGCGAAATCGTTATGCGTTCCATCTCACACCCCGCCTTTCATTTCCAGCACTTTCTCGACCACGCCGCCGCGCTTCAGCGATTCGAGGCGATGCTGCCTTTCTATCCGTATCACGCGCTCCAGATAGTCGAGATTGCGTTCGATCGCTTCCATGTAGAAATTCCGCTCAGCCCCTTGCTGCTGGCCGAAATGCCGCGTCAAATGCGTCGAAAGACCATTCAGATCCTGGTCGAGCCTGGCCTTGGTCATACGGTAAAAGGCAGTAGTCTTTTCCAGAAGGTCGTGAATGTCGCTAAACCCGCCCATTTGCGCCTCCTCGAATTCGAAGTACAGGAACAGTATGCGCTCCAGATATTCGCGGTTGGCCATCTGGCCGATCAGATCGGCGGTGGAGGTTGCAAAGGCGGCACGCTGCTGTTGCAGGCTGTCGAATTTGACCCAGTCAGGGTGTTTGCGATGGTCGGTGAGCAGAATCACCTTCGTTGTGGTGTCGAGCACCGCCGGTGGCAAACCGGTCAGGTGGCGGCGCGCAAACTCCACGCCGCGCAGCACGTGGCTGTCAGTGAACTGCGCACCGGTGCCGCTGGCCTCCTCGTCGGTCATCAGGTAGCCGACATCGTGCAGCAGGGCGCCAATCAGTGCGGCATCAATGTGATCGCCATCCAGTCCCTGGCCGGCCAAATGCAAGCCATGCAGCATGCGTGCGGCACACAGTACGACTTCGTTGGTATGGGTGCGGTTGTGATAAAGCGTCTTCAGGTTCTGATAACCCGGCAGACCACCGTCGAATGCGCGATCCAGCAGGCTGAACGTGCCGCTTATCCGCGTAAGATCATGAGCCGGCGCAAACGCGTGAACGATCTCGCCCACCTGCCCCTCCACCTCCGCGGTGTCGCTGGTATTGCCTAGTGCGGAAAATGGGCTGTCGTGAGTCATCGTGCGCGTTTCGCAAGGCCAGGGTGGCAACAAGCAAATCGTAGCAGAGCGGCATCAGAAAAACTGCTGGGACGATAAAAACGCGCCGGTTTTCATGTGGTGGTGGGCGGCGTCACGTACGGGAGGCCGCATGGAAAGTTGACCCAGATTAAATCGCGGCAGCCCCAGAGGGCTATGCTGCATCGCAGTAGCAGCGTACGGAGCATCCCTTTTTGAGGTTCTTGCCATGTCAGATACCGATATGATCGATGCCGTTGCTGACCGCCACCACCGCGACGGAACGCGCCTGTTGCAGATCTTGCGCGAGACCCAGGAACGGTTTGGCTGGCTTTCTCCTGCAACGCTGACCCGGATCACCAAGGCGATCGGCTGGCCTCGCGCCATGGTGGAAAGCACCGCCGACTTCTACAGCTTTTTCCACACCCGCCCGCTGGGGCGCTACCGGGTCTTGTGGAGCGACAACATCACCGACCGCATGCTGGGTAATACCGATCTGATGCAAGCCATGTGCAAAAAGCTGTGGCTGGAACCGGGGCGCGTTTCGGAAGACGGCCTGGTCAGCGTCGATACCACGTCCTGTACCGGTATGTGCGACCAGGGTCCGGCCGTGCTGGTGAACTACCGCGCCATTACGCGAATGACGCCGGCTCGGGTGGGCGAGATGGTCGGCCTGATCCGCGGCGAGACCCCGGTCGCCGAGTGGCCTGCGGAATGGTTTGCGGTCGACGACAATATCCGTCGCAAGGACATTCTTCTCGCACACGATCTGGCTCCCGGTCAGGCCCTGTCCGCAGCTCTCGAACGCGGCCCGGAAAAGATGCTGGCCGAGATCAAGGCGGCCAGGCTGCGCGGCCGTGGCGGTGCCGGCTTCGCCACCGGTCTCAAATGGGAAGCCTGTCGCAACGCGCCCGGACATGGCGCTGGCGCCGCCCACTATGTCGTCTGCAATGCCGACGAAGGCGAGCCGGGCACCTTCAAGGATCGCGTGCTGCTGACTTCCTATGCGGATCTGGTATTCGAGGGCATGAGCATCGCCGGCCTGGTGGTGGGAGCTTCGAGAGGCCTGCTCTACCTGCGCGGCGAGTACCGCTACCTGCTCGAACCCCTGGAGTCGGCGCTGGCGGTACGGCGCGCAGCCAATCTGCTGGGCAAGAACATCCTCGATACGGCCTTCGAATTCGATATTGAGATCCATCTCGGCGCCGGCGCCTATATCTGCGGCGAAGAGTCCGCCCTGATTGAATCGCTGGAGGGCAAACCGGGCCGGCCGCGCATCCGGCCACCCTTCCCCGTCACCCACGGCTACCTCGACCAGCCGACCACGGTGAACAACGTCGAAACGCTCGCCGCCGCCTGCCTGATCGCCGCCCACGGCAGCGAATGGTTTGTGCAGCACGGCACGGAGAAATCAACCGGCAGCAAACTTCTTTCGGTCAGTGGCGACTGCGAGCGGCCGGGCATTTACGAATATCCCTACGGCGTCACGGTGCGGCAGGTGCTGGAGGACTGCGGCGCCGGGTTTGGCAAACGCGATTGCCAGGCCGTGCAGATTTCCGGCCCGTCGGGCATCTGCGTGGCAGAAGGCGAGTTCGACCGCAAAATCGCCTTCGAGGATATTCCGACCGCGGGCGCCTTCATGGTCTTTGACGAAACCCGCGACATGTTCGAGGTCGCGCGCAACTTCGCCCACTTTTTCGCCCACGAATCCTGCGGCTTCTGCACCCCCTGCCGGGTCGGCACCACGCTGGTCAGGAACCTGATGGACAAGATCGCGCGCCAGCACGGCTCACCCTACGACATCGACGAACTGTTCAAGCTGCATCGCCTGATGCAGGGCGCCAGCCATTGCGGGCTGGGCAACAGCGCCTGCAATCCGATCTTCGACACGCTGAACAAATTCCGCCCGGCTTACGAGCACCGGCTCATGTCGCTCGACTACGAACCGGCCTTCGATCTCGACGCGGCCCTGTCGCAGGCGCGCCAGATGACCGGCCGCAACGATGCCGGCGCGCATTTGCAAAATGAGGCCGAGACATGAGTACCATCAACATCTTCCAGGTCGACGGCGAAGACATCCCCTTCCGCCCGGGGCAAACCATCATGCAGGCGGCCGCCCACCATGGCACCTACATCCCCCACCTGTGCTGGCATCCGGATTTCAGCGCGCATGGCTCATGCAAGCTGTGTACGGTCAAGGTCAACGGCCGCTTCGGGTCGTCGTGCACCATCGAAGCTCAACCCGGCATGGAAGTCGAGAACCGGACGACCGAGCTCGACGACAAGCGCCGTACGCTATTGCAGATGCTGTTCGTCGAAGGCAACCACTTCTGCCCCTCCTGTGAAAAAAGCGGCAACTGCACTTTGCAGGCGACGGCGTACGAACTGAACATGATGTCGCCGCACTTCGACATGTTCTATCCCGACCGTCCCGTCGATGCCTCGCATCCCGATGTCCTGCTCGATTTCAACCGCTGCATCATGTGCGCGCTGTGCGTCGCAGCCTCACGCGACGTCGACGGCAAGAATGTCTTCTACATGGGCGGTCGCGGCCTGCTCGGCCGGCGGGTGCACATCAGCAGTGAGAGCGGAAATCTCGCCGACACCGACTTCACCGTTACCGACCGCGCGGCCAGCATCTGCCCTGTGGGCGTCATACTGCCCAAGCGCAAGGGCTTCGCCGTGCCCATCGGTCAGCGCACCTATGACCTGGCGCCGATCAGCAGGCAGGTCAAGGAACCAACGCCATGAACGTCCTGATCAACGCCACCCCTTCTCCGCCCAAAAAGCTGCGCGTCGCCACCACCAGCCTCGCCGGCTGTTTCGGCTGCCACATGTCCTTTCTCGATATCGACGAGCGGATCCTGAAGCTGATCGAGTTGATCGAATTCGACCGTTCGCCGCTGACGGACATCAAGCACTGTGGCCCCTGCGACCTGGGCCTCATCGAAGGCGGGTTGTGCAATGCAGAGAACGTGCATGTGCTGCGCGAGTTCCGCGCCCACTGCAAGATCCTGGTCGCCGTGGGCGCCTGCGCGATCAACGGTGGTCTGCCCGCGCAACGCAACCACCTCGACCTGCGCGACGTGCTCGAAGAGGTCTATCAAACCGAGCCCGGATTGTCCCACGGCGGCGTGCCCAACGATCCGGAACTACCCCTGCCTCTCAACAAGGTGCACCCGATCCATGAAGTGGTGAAGGTGGACTACTTCCTGCCCGGTTGCCCGCCTCCGGCCGATGCCATCTGGAAGTTCCTGACCGACTTGCTGGCCGGCCGCACGCCGACTCTCGGGCACGGCCTGCTGCGCTATGACTGAATTCAAAACCATGGGCCACAGAGGACACAGAGATCACAGAGAAAAAACCTGCTCTTTGCATTTCTCTGTGTCCTCTGTGGCTAAAAGGTTCACATCATGAGCTTCGAACTCGAAACTGCCATCTCTCCCGAAAAACTCCGGCGCGTCGCCATCGATCCGGTCTCGCGGGTCGAGGGTCACGGCAAGGTCACGATCCTGCTCGGTGACGACAACAAGGTTCACCAGGTACGCCTGCACATCGTCGAATTCCGCGGCTTCGAGAAATTCATCCAGGGCCGCCCCTACTGGGAAGTGCCGGTGATGGTGCAGCGCCTGTGCGGCATCTGCCCGGTCTCGCACCACCTCGCCTCGTCGAAGGCGATGGACATGATGCTGGGCGTGAAGCAGCTCACGCCGACGGCGGAAAAGATTCGCCGCCTCATGCACTACGGCCAGATCCTGCAGTCGCATGCCCTTCACTTCTTCCATCTCGCATCGCCTGACCTGCTGTTCGGCTTCGGTTCCGACGTCGGCGCACGCAACATCACGGGGATCATCGCCGCGCATCCGGAAATAGCAAAAAAGGGCGTACTGCTCAGAAAGTTCGGCCAGGAAGTGATTCGCATGACCGCCGGCAAGCGCGTACATGGCACCGGCTCGATTCCCGGCGGGGTGAACAAGTCCCTCGCGCCCGATGAGCGCGCGGAACTGCTCAAGGACATCTACCAGATGATGGCCTGGAGCCGCGATGCGGTCGGCATGATTCGCCAGCTGTTCGAGCAGAACCTCGTCGAGTACAACGCATTCGGACGCTTCCCTTCCGCCGGCATGTCCCTGGTGCGCGCCGACGGTGCGATGGACCTTTACCACGGCGGTTTGCGCGCACGCGACGCGGACGGCAACACGCTTTTCGACCACTTCGACTACGGGCGCTACTGGGAGGTCATCGGCGAAGACGTGAAACCGTGGTCGTACATGAAGTTCCCCTTTTTCAAGTCCTTGGGACCGGACGACGGCTCCTATCGGGTCGGCCCGCTGACGCGCGTCACTCACTGCGACAGCATTCCGACCCCGCTGGCCGACAAGGAGCGCGAGGAATTCATGGCCTTCGACGGCGGCAGTGTTACCGGCGCGACACTGGGCTACCACTGGGCGCGCATGATCGAAATGCTGCATGCGGCGGAGAACATCAAGGATCTGCTCCACGACGACGACATCATCGGCGACGATCTGATCGCCACCGGCGAGCGCCAGGGACGCGGCGTCGGTGTCATCGAAGCCCCGCGCGGCACGCTGATCCACCACTACCGCGTCGATGAAAACGATCTGGTGATCCGCGCCAACCTGATTGTTTCGACCACGCACAACAACCATGCGATGAACACGGCGGCACGCGAGGTCGCCAAGAAGTACCTCAACGGCCGCGAAATCACCGAAGGACTGCTCAACCATATCGAGGTTGCGATCCGCGCCTTCGATCCCTGCCTGTCCTGCGCCACGCATGCGTTGGGCCGGATGCCGCTCGAAGTGGCAATAGTCGGCGCTGACGGTACGGTGATCGACGAGGCCACGCGCGACCATCGCGGCCTGACGCGGGCCTTTGCTTGATCACGCCGACGCTGATCTTCGGCTGGGGCAATCCGAGTCGCGGCGACGATGCGCTGGGACCGCTGTTCATTGACCGCATGGCTGCACTACAGCTGCCTGGTGTCGAGTGCCTGACCGATTTCCAACTCCAGGTCGAGCACGCGCTCGATCTTGAAAACCGCAGGCGCATTCTGTTCGTCGATGCCAGCCTGGACGCCGCGCCGCCCTTCACCGTCACGCTGCTCGCACCGGCGCGTGATGCGAGCTTCACCACCCACGCGATGACACCCGCGGCGGTGATGCAGGTCTATGTCGGACTACACGACGAAGCGCCTCCGCCGTGCACCCTGCTGGCGATCCGCGGCGAACGCTTCGATCTCGGTGAGGAGGTTTCACCCGCGGCGGCAAGTCATCTCGATGCTGCGCTGGCCTGGGCGAGACTCTGGCTCGCAGGCTGATCCACGATCACGGCTTGCGGGCGACCAGGCCGATCAGGGCCGAGCGGCCCTTGTGGCCCATCCCCTCGGCGATGTCATCCTCATAATCGACAAGTTCCTCGATCTCCCAGCCGGCAAACGCATCGAGCAGGATTTCCCGGGTGTAGAGATTTTCGACGGCAGGCGGCCCGCCTGTTCCGTAGTCGAGTTGCTTCGGCGTGTAGCCGTGCAACAGGATTCGCCCTCCCGGCTTCGCCAACTGCTTCATGACCGAAAACTGCCGCACCCGCTCCTCGGCGCCGACGAACTGGATGAACACGCCGATCACCCAGTCGAATGCGCCGTGCATAGCGGCCGGAGGCCAATCCGGCGCCAGCATGTCGGCCAGCAGAAAGCGGATCGGCAGCTTGCGGCCGGCAACCAGCCGACGTGCCTTTTCAACCGCAACCGGAGAAATTTCAACGGCTGTCACATCGAGGCCCTGCTCGGCAAGCCAGACCGAGTTGCGCCCCTCGCCATCGGCGACGGACACCGCGGTGTGTCCATTACGCAGGAGTTCGACCCGATGCGCAAGGAAGCGGTTGGGTTCCGTGCCAAACAGATACTCGTCACCGGCATTCTGGTAACGCGTGTTCCAGCGTAGCTCCTGGTTCATCAATGAACTCCCTCTTCTGCTCGGTAGAGCATAGACCATCACATCGCGGCGAACTTGCCGTTCGAACTGGATTGACGGACGAAGCAGGAGTATATTAGATAAAACTAATGCACTGGAGATCGTCATGAGCAGCGACCAGCAAGACCTCGGCGAGCAGGCCTACGAGAAAGCCCAGAAGTACGAACTCGACTACGGTTGCTGCCCGCAATGCGTGCTTGCCACCGTTCAGGAAACCATCGGCATCATCGACGACCAGACCATCAAGGCCAGCCACGGCCTCTCCGGAGGCGGCGGCCTGCTCGGCGAAGGCGTATGCGGCGCTCTCAGCGGCGGCCTGATGGCCCTGAGCGCAAAGTACGGTCGCGACCGCGACAAGCTCGACAAGGGCCGCTACATCAACAATTTCAAGAAAGCCCGGGAACTGACCGAACGCTTCCGCGAGGAATTCGGCGGAGTCACCTGTCGCCAGCTGCAGCAGCAGTTCACCGGCCGCACGTACGACATGTGGGACGCCGACGAATACAAGGCCTTCGACGACGCCCGCGGCCGGCAATGCGCCCACGCCACGGGCACGGTGACGAAATGGGTGGTCGGGATACTCCAGCCGTAGCGTTTCGTCAGTGATGAGGCATCAAGAGTGGATCAACCCCTAAATTTGGTTGCCACTTCCGCCACGCGCTTGCCAAACAACCTGGCCGTTTCGAGATCGCCCGGAAGCATTTCGGCGGGACTGCTGTCCGATGGCGATTGCGCCATGGCGCCGCTGGAGGAACCGACATAGTTGATGTCGTTGCGTTGCGCCGCCTTGGCGTTGCTCGGCAGCATGCCGGTGCCGACCCAAATGCCGCTGTGCTGCATGGCCAGCGTGAACAGGTAGTGCAAGGTGGATAGCTTGTCGCCGTTCATGGTGGCGCTGTTGGTGAAGCCGGCGAACACCTTGTCCTTCCATTGCTGGCTGAACCAGGGCTTGGAAGAAGCATCGGCAAACTTCTTGAACTGCCAGCTCACGGTGCCCATGTAGGTCGGGCTGCCCATGATGATGGCGTCAGCCGCCGCCAGGGTTTCCCATCCACCTGCGGCCAGGTTGCCTTCGGCATCGATGGGAACGAGCGAAGCACCCGCGCCTTCCGCGACCGACTGCGCCATGCGCCCGGTGTGACCATAACCAGAGTGATAAACCACTGCTACTGTTGCCATTTTCATGCTCCTCGAAACGGGGTTAAAGAACTGGGTAGAGAACTACGATCAAGCCAGGGCCTGGGAGAAGCTGACTCGCTCCTCGCGGCGGGCATCCAGACTCCATGCGCCGGCACCCCAGGCAGCCAGTGTCAGCAAGCCACCCGTCACGGCGATGTTCTTGAAGAACAGCAGTTGCTGCATGAACTGATGGTCAGCCGGTACGGACCAGAAGGCGTGGAAGAAGAATGACGCCACCAGGGTGAACACGGCCAGCGCCAGGGCAGCCCAGCGGGTGCCGAAACCTGCGATCAGGGCCAATGGGTTTTGAAGATTGTTGAACATGTCGATTCCTTTACGTTGATCAGGGTTGAGAAGGGAAGCTCAGGCAGCCAAATCGAACACCAGCACCTCGGCATCGTTGCCGTGGCTCAGTTCGATCCGATTTTCGTTTTCCAGCAATACGGCATCGCCTGCCTCGATGCGCTGTCCATTGACCTCCAGCGCACCGCGCACCAGATGCACATAGGCCTTTCGTGCCGGGTCCAGAGCCAGTTCGGCACGCTCGGCGCCATCGAACAGCCCGGCGTAGAGCGCCGCATCGGCATGGATGGTGACCGAGCCGGATGCGCCGTCGGGCGAGGCCACGAGACGCAAGACGCCCCGCTTCTGTTCGGCGGGAACGGTCTTCTGTTCATAGCCGGGTGGAATGCCGGTCACCTTGGGTTCGATCCAGATCTGCAGGAAATGCGTGGTCTGGTCCTCGGCGTGGTTGAACTCGCTGTGCATCACGCCGGTGCCGGCGCTCATGCGCTGCACGTCGCCGGGCGGAATGGCCACGACGTTGCCCATGCTGTCCTGGTGCGCCAGTTCGCCCGTCAGCACGTAGCTGATGATCTCCATGTCGCGGTGGCCGTGTTTGCCGAAGCCGGTGCCCGGCGCGATGCGGTCTTCGTTGATCACGCGCAGATTGCCCCAGCCCATGTGGGCCGGATCGTGATATCCGGCGAACGAGAACGAGTGGTAGCTCTTGAGCCAGCCATGGTCCGCGTAGCCGCGGTCTTGCGATTTGCGAAGGGTAAGCATGATTTGGTTCCTCCTTGACGATGGGATGAATTGTAGAAAACGCGACGGTCCTTGAGAGCCAGCCGGTTTGATGGCATCATTCAAATAAATTGAACTGAGGAGGATCATATGACCACGCCGCGCGATGTATTGACGCCCGATGCCCTGGCCATGCTGCAGACCATTGCCAGCAGCGGCAGCTTCGCCGCCGCGGCCCGCGCCAGCAACATGGTGCCCAGCGCCCTCACCTACCGCGTGCGGCAGATGGAAGACGCGCTGGACGTGCTGCTGTTCGACCGCAGCTCACGCCAGGCCCGCCTGACCGAAGCCGGTGCCGAACTCCTTCGCGAGGGCACGCGCCTGCTGGCGGACATCGACGCCGTGGCCAATCGCGTCAAGCGCGTCGCCACCGGTTGGGAATCGCAACTCACGATCGCGGTGGACAGCATCATCAACCGGGCTACGCTGATGGAACTCTGCGAGACGTTCTTTTCGCTGAGCCCGCCGACGCGGCTCAAACTGCGCGACGAAACCCTTTCCGGCACGCTGGAGGCGCTGACATCAGGCCAGGCCGATCTGGTGCTCGGCGTGATGGTGGGCGCGACAGCCATGGCCGGCCTGCATCATGAATCGCTCGGCACCGTGCAGTTTGTTTTTGCGATGGCACCCCACCACCCGCTGGCGAAAATGTCCGAGCCGCTGAGCGATGAAATCATTCGCCAGCACCGGGCCGTGGCGGTGGCTGACACCGTGCAGCGCGGCAGCGGCCTCACCATCGGGCTGCTGGCCGGCCAGGACGTGTTCACGGTGTCGGGCATGCCGGCCAAACTGGATGCCGAGATCAGGGGCCTGGGCGTCGGCTTCCTGCCAAGCTGCCTGGCACAGCCCTACCTTGACTCCGGTCGCCTGGTGGCCCGGCGCGTGGAGCGGTCCGAGCGGCAGATCCAGGTCAGTTACGCCTGGCGCAAGAGCGGCAAGCCCGGCCAGGGTCGTGCGCTGCAATGGTGGCTCGCTCAACTGAAAAGCCCGGTCACTCGCGCGGCGTTGCTGGGCGAACACCGCTCACCTACCCGATGAACCCGGACGCCAAAACATTATGGCGCGCCCCTCAGTGGGCGTTCGTCGTGCTGTTGGCCTTGCTGGCCACTCTGGGGCCGTTTTCCATCGACACCTACCTGCCGGCATTTGCCGGCATACGGCAGTCGCTGGGCGCGTCCGCGGTGCAGATGCAGCAAACGCTCTCTGCCTATCTGTTCGGCTTCGCCTTCATGAGCCTGTTCCATGGCGCCATCTCCGACAGCTTCGGGCGCCGGCCGGTGGTGTTGTGGGGACTGGCTGCATTTACGCTGGCCTCGGCCGGGTGCGCGCTGTCGCAAACCATCGGGCAGCTGATTTTCTTCCGCGCAATTCAGGGCTTGTCCACCGGGGCCGGCATTGTGGTGTCCCGAGCCATCGTTCGTGACATGTTTGCGCCCTCGCAAGCGCAAAAAGTAATGAGCCAGGTCACCATATATTTTGGCGTGGCGCCGGCCATCGCGCCAATGGTGGGAGGCTGGTTGCTGATACACAGCAACTGGCAGGCGATCTTCTGGTTTTTGACCGGTGTCGGGGTGTTGCTGTGGGCGGCCAATTACCGCTTGTTGCCTGAAACCCTGCATGCCACGCAGCGACAGTCCTTCCATGTCAAGAACCTGCTTTCCGGCTATCGGCAGTTGAGCTCCGACCCCCGCTTCATCTTGCTGGCCCTGGCCAGTGGCGTGCCTTTCAACGGTGTGTTCCTGTATGTCCTGAGTGCGCCGGTGTTTCTGGGTGAGCATCTGGGTCTGGCGCCCGAGCAGTTCTTCTGGTTCTTCATGCTCACCATTGGCGGCATCATGGGAGGCGCGACGTTGAGTGGCCGCCTGGCGGGCAGGATCGCGCCCAAGAAACAAATTCGCATTGGCTTCTCGGTCATGCTGCTGATCGGATCCATCAATCTTTTCGCCAATCTGCTGTTCACGGCGCACGTCAGTTGGGCGCTGTTTCCGATATGCGTGTTTGCCTTCGGCTGGTCGCTGATGGTGCCGGTGGTCACCCTGCTGGTACTGGACCTGCACCCCAGCCGGCGCGGCATGGCGTCATCCCTGCAGATTTGCGTGGGGGCGACGGCCAACGGCATCGTGGCCGGAGTCATCTCGCCGCTGGTAATGCACTCCACTGTAGGGCTGGCTGCCGCATCGCTACTGATGATGTGCGTGGGACTGTGCTCATGGCTGTTCATTCGCCACCGCTGGCCCGACGTTGGGCAGAATATCCTGCACGGCTGAGTTTCCGCTCGGCTTCCGTTCAACTCCCGAATCTACAATGCACCAGCGTCAGTCGGAGAAGGAGGCCCGCGGCACGCTCCACCCGATCGACACGCCCAACCAGGCACCCCAAACTTTCTGAATGGTCAAGTCCCGAACACTGACGGCCAATATCGCCCCGGCACTATCTCTCACGGTGATGCTGTTGGGCGGCTGCGTCTATCTGCCGGAGACTACCGTCCGCTATGACCCGAAGTGCGGCGTCTACGAGCGGAAAATGACGATGCAGCCTTACCAGGTGGGAACCCTGATGGGCTGCCGCGACGAAGGCTGCGTCGCAGGCCTGGTGGCTGCCGGCGTGGTATCGGCGGCCTCGGCCGTCGTGACAGGCAGCGTGGTGGTCGTCGGCAACGTGGTTAGCTGGCTTGAAAAGCAGGGGCAGTGCCTGAATCGAGTGCGTGGAGCCGAAGACCCTCAAGCACCGCCCGTGAAGTAGCGGACAGCGCGGTCGATACCGGCAACCGGCACATTGGAGGGTACTATCAAGCTTCGACCACCCAAGAAAAGTTGCCCCTGAATGCGAAAAGAAGTCAAAGAGAAACCCAAGTACGCCGTCGTCGCGTCCGTGCAACTGCCGAACGTCAGCGACGTCGAGTTCGAGGCGTCGCTGGCCGAGTTGCGTGATCTGGCCAAGACGCTGGGTTACGTCATCACCGCCACGTTCACGCAGAAGCGCTCCAGCTTCGACGCGACCGCCTACATGGGCACCGGCAAGCGCGAGGAGATACGCGCCTTCGTCGATAGCGAGCCGGTGCCCGGGGCCTTCGAGAAACCCCAGCATGCCGCCGCCGACGCGGAGGCCGGCAAGATCGATGCCATCTTCGTCGACCACGAAATCTCGCCGTCGCAGGCGCGCAACCTCGAAAAGGAAGTCGGCTGCGAAGTGATGGACCGCACCATGGTCATCCTCGAAATCTTCCACCGCCACGCCACCTCCCGCGCCGCGCGCGCGCAGGTCGAGATCGCCCGCCTCGGCTACATGGCGCCGCGCCTGCGCGAGGCGGCCAAGCTGGCCGGGCCGCAGGGGCGGCAGCGCAGCGGCACCGGCGGCCGCGGCGCCGGTGAGTCGCACACCGAACTGGACAAGCGCAAGATCCGCGACCACATCGCCGAACTGCAGAAAGAAATCGACGCCATGGATGTCGAGCGCAAGACGCAGCGCTCGCGGCGACAGGAGCGCCAGGGGCTCGCCACCGTCGCGCTGGTCGGCTACACCAACGCCGGCAAGTCCACCCTGATGCGCGCCCTCACCGGCAGCGACGTGCTGGTCGAAAACAAGCTCTTCGCCACGCTCGACACCACCGTGCGCGCACTGCAGCCCGAGAGCCGGCCGCGCGTGCTGGTCAGCGACACGGTCGGCTTCATCAAGAACCTGCCGCACGGGCTGGTCGCCTCGTTCAAGTCAACGCTCGAGGAAGCGCTCGATGCATCGCTGCTGCTCCACGTCATCGACGCCAGCGATCCGGGGTTTGAACGACAGATCGAGGTCACCGACAAGGTGCTCAGGGAGATCGGTGCCAAGGACGTGCCGCGCATACGCATCTTCAACAAGATCGATCACGTTGGCGACGCCGCGGCGCAAAATGACCGCGAAGCCGCGCTGCGCGAGCAGCATCCTGATTGCATCGTGATGAGCGCACGCCGCGCGGACGACATAGCCTCGCTGCGCGAGGCGATCGTCGAATTCTTCCAGCAGGGCCTGGTCGAAGCCGAACTATTCCTGCCTTGGGCGGCACAGCAACAGCGCGGCCAGATCTTCGCCAGTTGCGAAGTGCTGGAAGAGCGCGCCGACGAAGACGGCGCGTTCCTGCGCGTTCGCGGCGAGCGCGAGGCGATGGAGAAACTCGGCGAGCAATTTAGCCGGCCGGGCCGGGCCGACGCGACTTGACGAAACGCAGAAGCACGGCAATCACGAAATAGAGAACCCACGACAAAAGCAGCAAGGCAAGAACGGCAATCACGCCAAAGATCGCCAGGGAGCGGTGCCCCTTCGTAACTGTCCAGCTCTCCAGGGGCTGGATCGTTCCGTCCCTGACTTCATACCTGAACAGCGAATTGTCGATATCCACCATGCTGTCCTTATAGCGCACCTCCACAATCTGTCGGGCAGCGCTCTCCTCGACCACCTGAAACGAGACATCCACCCGAAAACCGGGTTCGCCCTCGACATAGGGGCTGCCATAGCTGCCAGAATTCCGCCCAAGCCGGAAACTGCGCTTGCCGATACAGGAATAATAGTCGTCACCCCTCTCCATGTTCCACCACTGGATGTCCTTCAGATAATCCGCCTGGAGCGAAGCCAACTGCTGCAAGCTGCGTATATGCACTTGCTTGTCCGCATCGCAAATGACAATGAACAGCCGGGCGGGACAAAGCCAGCAATCGGCTGGCTGCCCCGCCTGCCAGTGCGACGCGGACTGGCCGTAGAGGCCGTCGGGCAGACGGCTGCCAAGAAGGTTGAAGGGGCCGGCCAGTGCCAGCACGAACACGATCGCGACCACGATGCCCGTTGCAATGCCTGCGTAAATCGTTCCCGGATTCTTCATGTTGCCCTCGCGATTGTCACCAACGCATCGCCATGGCTTGTGAGTATGGCTGATCGTGCGGGTCGTGGGAAATGACCGGAACGGCCAAATCACAATAGCTTGTGAATCCCGTTTACACCAAAGGCCCTTGCAAGACACCTTCGCGCGTCAGCAGGTCCTGCTTGCGCGCGAGGCCACCGGCATAACCGGTCAGGCTGCCGTTGGCACCCAGCACGCGGTGGCAAGGCACCACGATGCTCCACGGGTTGCGCCCCACTGCCGCACCCACGGCGCGCGCCGCCTGCGGCTTGCGCAGTTGCGCGGCCAGGGCGCCGTAGCTGGTGGTAGCACCCCACGGAATCGCCGCCAGAGCCTCCCACACGCTGCGCTGAAACGGCGTGCCCCAGGCCGCCACGCGCGGCGTCTTGAAGTGCCGGCATTGGCCGCAAAAATACGCCTGCACCTCCTCGGCCGACTGGTCCAGCCAGCGCTGGGACTTCACCGCTTGCCAGCCGGATGCATCCGGGTGGTGGCGCTGGTCTTCAAACCACAAACCGGCGAGGCCGGCATCGCTGGCGGCCAGCAGCATGGAGCCCAAAGGGGTGGCAATGGTTTTGCAAACGAGTTTCATGGGGATCCTCCGTGCCAGAGTCGAATGACGGCGTAGCTGCGCCAGGGTTGCCACGCAGTTGCCAGCTCGGTTGCCAGCGCGGTGGCCGCGCGCGCCGGTTGCGGGCCGTCGCGCACCCGCAGGCGTTGCTGCAGCACGATGTCGCCCGCCGGAAACGCATCGGGCCAGCGCAAGGCGCGCATGGCAATGTATTGCGCGGTCCACTCGCCAATGCCGGGCAAGGCCAGCAAGGCCTGCACAGTGGCTTGCACCTGCGGGCCGGGCTGCAAATCCAGACCGCCATGCAACACGGCGTGCGCCAAGGCCTGAATGGCTTTCTGGCGTTGCCGCACGATGCCCATTTGCCCCAGGTCGTCGGGTGAGGCTTGCAGCAACCGGGCGGGTGTTGGAAACGCATGGGTGAGTTGCGGCCAAGGCGTGGTCAGCGGCTCGCCCAGCGTCTGCACCAGACGCCGGGTGAGCGTGCGCGCCGCCGCCACCGTGACTTGCTGGCCCAATACCGCGCGCACCGCCAGCTCGAAACCGTCCCAGGTGCCCGGCACGCGCCAGCCGGCGCAATGCGCGAAGTCGCGGGCCAAAGCGGCCTCGATGGCCAGCGGGTCGGCGTCCAGGTCCAGCGCCCAGCGCACCTGTTGCAAGACCGCGGGCAAGACCGGCAGCAGGCTGTCGGAGAGCTGCACATGAACCCGATGCGCCGCCGGCTCGAATTGCATGCGCACCCAGCCGAGGTGACTGCGCGCGCCCGCCGACATGCGCACAATGCGCACAAACTCATCCGTGCCGTCCGCGGTGGCGGTGCACAGCTCCAGGCCGGGTACGGCGCGCTGGCCAAAGAATTTCAGCAGGGCAGCGTCGTCATAGGGCGGGCGATAGGCCAGCTTCAAGCTCACGTCGCTGGCGGCCTGGCCCTCGCGCCGGCAGCCCGAAGGCGTCAGGCGGTAATGGGCGGCGAAGGCTGTGTTGAAGAGGCGCTGGCTGGCAAAGCCGCTGAGCTGGGCAATGCGGGCAATCGGCAATGCCGTATCGCACAGCAACTGCTTGGCCAGCAGCAAGCGACGCGTTTGGCGGTATTGCGAGGGCGTCACGCCCAGATGCTGCACCAGGATCCGGCGCAAGTGGCGCTCGCTCACACCCAGGCGCGTCGCCAGGTCGGCTACCCGCAACGGCGCGTCGGCCAGGGCTTCGGCGCGGTCGAGCAGCTGCATGGCTTGCGTCGCCAGGATCTGGCTGGCGTCCTGCGTCGACCAGTGCGGCAGAGCCGCCGGGGCCAACTCGGGGCGACAGCGCAGGCACGGGCGAAAGCCCGCCGTTTCGGCACGCGCCGCGCTGGCAAAAAACAGGCAGTTTCTGGCCAGCGGCGCGCGCACCTTGCACACCGGGCGACAGTAAATGCCGGTGGTCTTGACCGCCGTGAAAAAGTGACCGTCAAAACGCGCATCGCGCGACAGCAAAGCCTGGTAGCAGGCGACGGGATCAAGCGGGACTTGGAGGCTGGTCATGTCTGCATGTTACCCAGACTTCGGACGCGCAGTAGCCGTTTTCGGACATGCGCTTGGGGGCTGGCCATGAGGCCTGCCCTTTCAGACTTCAGGGGGCGGTGTGTCATGATTAAACCGTCCGGGAAAGACGGTCTGCCTCAGCACCGGCAAGCAAAGAAAGAACTATGGCTTGCACAGAATATAGCACTTAGTGCTACACTCGGCAGCGAGGAGGCAGGGTATGGCGACCTACACTACTCAATGGTTCGACCGTTGGGCGCGCAAACAGGGACTCACGGCGCCAAGCCTTTGTGCCGCCGTTCGCGAAATGGCGAACGGACTGTATGACGCCGACCGCGGCGGCAACCTGTTCAAGAAGCGGATTGCACGGCCGGGGCAAGGCAAGAGTGGCGGCTTTCGTACGCTGGTCGCCTCGAACAAGGGAAACCGCTGGATCTTCGTATTCGGCTTCCCGAAGAACGAGCGCAGCAACATCGACAAGGATGAGGAAGAAGCCTTGAAGAAGTTGGCGGCGCATCTGCTGGCCTTGCCGGTGCAGTCGCTGGTCACGGCTCTGCGTGCCGGTGAATTGATGGAGGTGAACTGCGATGCGCAAGACGAAATCAGCGATTCTTGAGGCCGTCCACGACACGGCCAAGGGACTGCACAAGGCCGGCGTGATGAATCAGCTCACGCTGCGCGAATTCGACCGCCTTTGCCTGCCGCCGGTCGAGCCGCTGGAGCCAGAGCAGATCAAGAATATCCGCGAGGCCTCGCGCGTCAGCCAGGCGGTATTTGCCCGCCTGCTGAACACCAGCCTATCGACGGTGCAGAAGTGGGAGATCGGCCAGAAAAAGCCGACAGGCACCGCCCTGAAACTGCTTCATCTGGTGCAGAAGCGCGGGCTGGAAGTTGTTGCCTGAGGGGGCAGCACTTAAGAGCTCATAACGATAAGGTAACGATAAGAACGATAAGGGGTCAGCTTCGAACTAGTCTTCAAGGCTGACTGCATCGCCGTCCCGCCAGCGCCGACTTTTCCTTGCGCGCGAGGCGCCGCTAAAGCAACCCCGAAAACTCCCCGCCCATCCGCCGCTTCATGATCCTGGCGTAGAGCCCCGGCGCCAGCCGCCTGAGCCACCAGGCCTTGCGTGCGGTAGCGTCAGGCAGCAGCAGATTGCGCCCCGCCGCTACCGCTTCGAAGACGCGCTCCGCGATTTCTTCTGGCGAGGACTCGACGCCCGTGGTGATGCGCGGGCTGCTCACCGGCGCGCCGCTGCCGTCGGTGGCCGCAGCGCCGATGCCGGTGCGGATGAAGGAGGGACAAACGAGGGTGACGCCGACGCCGGCGCCTTCGACTTCGCTGCGCAGGCTGTCGAAGAAGCCGTGCAGCGCGTGCTTGCTGGCGGCATAGCCGGTGCGGCCGGTCAGCGGCGAAAAGCCGGCGACGCTGGAGATGGCGACGATGAAACCCTGCTGCGCCACGATCTGCGCCAGCGCGGCCTGGGTGAGGTTGGCCGCGCCGAAGAAATTGACTTCCATGACGCGGCGGATGACGTCGGGGTCGGTGTCCTGCAGCAGGCTGCGGTGGCTGATGCCGGCGTTGTTGATGAGGCCGTCGAGCGCGCCGAAATGTGCCATCGTCGCCGCCACCGCGGCCCGGCACGCGGCCGGGTCGGTGATGTCGCCGGGTATGGCCAGCACGTCGGCGCCCTTGGCGCGCAGCGTGACTGCCAGGGTGACGAGTTTCTTGCCATCGAGATCCAGCGCGGCGATGCGCGCGCCGGCGGCGGCATAGCGCTGGCACAGCGCGGTGCCAAGCCCGCCGGCAGCACCGGTGATGAGGACCACGCGGCCTTTGAGTTCGCGGCGAGTCATGCTGCCTTGCTCGCTCGCGATGTGCGCCACAGTTCGAAGACTTCGGCCGAGGTCAGCTTTGGCACGTAGCCGAACTCTTCCTTCAGCCGCCGGTTGTCGAGCACCGGCCGATAGCGCAGGAAGTCTATCTGCTCGGGGCCGTACTGGGTCAGGCCGAGCTTCTTCAGCAGCCAGAGCGCGCCTTGCAGCAGCCAGGGCGGAAACACGACGCAGCGCTTGCCGAGGCGCGCGGCAATCTCAAAGATGGTCAGCTTGCCGTCGCCGGCGACGTTGAAAATGCCTGTCACCGGCGAGTCGACGCCTTGCACGATGGCACCAACCACGTCCTCGTCGTGGATGAAGACGAAGGGACTGTCGGAGCCGCGAATCGCAATCAGGCGCGGCTTTTCGAACAGGTCGGTGATCTGGTTATGCACCGAGGCGCCGAGGATGGTGCCGATGCGGAAGATGACCTGTTCCAGTTGCGGCTGCCGCGCGCGGTACTCGGCCAGCATTTCCTCGACCAGGCGCTTGTGCCAGGAGTAGGCGAAGCTCCGGTTGCCGCTCACCGGATCGCTCTCGGTCAGCCATTCCGGGTTGTCGGGATGGTAGCCGTAAGCCGCGCCGCTGGACGAAACGATGACGCGGCGCGCGCCATGGCGGACGCAGGCTTCCAGCAGGTTGCGGGAGCCGTCGACGTCGACGCTGTATTCGGATTCGCGGTTGCTCTTCTTGCCCGGCGTGACGATGGACGCCAGATGCACTACGACCTGCGGCCGGTGGCGGGCGACGATGGCATCGACTTCCGGAGCGCGGATGTCGGCGACTTCATAGATGACTCCGGGCAGGCGCTGCGCCGGTTCGCGCACGTCGAGCGCGACGGTGGTGAGGTCGGCGCGGCGCGCCAGTTCGGCTACTACCTGGCTGCCGAGGTAGCCGGAACTGCCGGTGACCAGAACGCCGCGTAAAGTCATGCCGTGGCCTGCGGCGGACTCCGGCTCCAATAGGTGGAGATCGTCAGCCCCGAGATGATGTGCCAGACTCCCCACCAGGCAGTGACGATGGCCATGCCGCCGAGACCGTCGAAGAAGTTGAAAATCAGGATCAGGCCCAGGGCAGAATTCTGGATGCCGACTTCGATGGACACCGCGCGCCGGTCGCGCTCGGGCAGGCCGGCGAATTTCGCCGCGTAGTAGCCGGTCAGCAACGCCGTGCCGTTGTGCAGGAACACGGCGAAGACGACGAAGCCGACATAGTCGAGGAAATAGCGCCAGTTGGCCGCCAGTGCACCGAGCACGAAAAGTCCGAACACGACGAGCGAAAAAATCTTTACCGGTTTGTGTGCCCGTTCGACGAAGCGCGGGAAGCGGTAGCCGGTCCACATCCCGACGGCCATGGGCAGGCCTAGCAGCAGGAACACGGCCAGCAGCATTTCGAACGGATCGAGCGCCACCACTTTCAGTATCTTGCTGGTGCCTGGATTCAGTCCGCCCCACAGCGACAGGTTCAGCGGCGTCATGACGATCGCCACGGCGGTCGAAATCGCCGTCATGGTGATCGACAAGGCCGTGTTGCCTTCGGCGTAGTGGGTGAGAAAGTTGGAGATGTTGCCGCCCGGACATGCCGCCACCAACATCATGCCCAGGGCAATGCTCGGTGCGGGCCTGATCAGCATCACGAGCAGAAAGGTAAAGGCCGGCAGCAGAATGAACTGGCCGGTCAAGCCGATCAGGACTGGCTTGGGCATGACCAGCACCGCCTTGAAATCCGCCACCTTGAGGTCCAGCGCGACGCCGAACATCACCAGGCCGATGATGGCGTTGAGCGCCCACAGCGATTGCGGGTTGAAGTTCAACCGGACGAGATCGATCTCATTCATGGCACGCCCTCCGGCTTAACCCTTCGGTTCTTCGTGCATCTTCTTGAAGTGGATCAGGCCCGGCGCCCACATGTGCTTGACCGGGTCGACATCGACGTGGATCACCGCACAGCCGCCGGTGGCCAGCGCGCGTTGCAGCGCGGGCTTGAACTCCTTCGGATCGGAGACGCGTTCGCCATAGGCGCCCATGCTCTCGCCCAGCTTGTCGAACTTGATCTCGCCGAGATCGGCCTTGATCGTCTCGTCGGGATCGAGGTGCTTGAAGATCATGGTCTTGATCGGCCGCAGCATGAACTGCTGGTTCATCTTGACCATGCCCCACTGGCGGTCGGCGAGAACGATATAGATCACCTGCGCGTGGTTTCTCACGGCCGTTTCGACTTCCTGCGAATGGAAGCCCATGGCGCCGTCGCCGATGATGCAGCACACGGGCTTGCCCGGCCTCGCTATGGCGGCGGCCACCGCCTGCGACATGCCGGCGCCGAGCATGCCGAACTTGAAGGTGGAAATCACCGTGTTGGGCACCGTGACCTTGTGATAGAACATGGCCCAGATCGTCGCGTTGCCGCCGTCGGCGACCAGCACCGAATCCTCGGGGAACAGTTCGCGGCAGACCGCGCCGATGTGCGCCGGATGCATCGGGATCGCCATGTCGGCCAGCGCCTTGTCCCAGCCGGCGCGGTCTTCCTGCATGGTCTTGGCATAACCGGCGACGCGGGTACGGCGGGCGTCGAGCTTGATATCAGGCTTGCGTCGTTCCAGCTCGTCTCCCAGCAGTTCGAGGAAGCGTTTGGCATCGGCAACGACGCCGAGGTCGGCCGGCTTGTTTAGGCCGATCATGTCGGCATCGAGGTCGACCTGGATGGTCTTCTGTTCGGACGGATGGCGCCAGTAGGGCGGCTTGCCCCACCAGTCGGTTTCGCCGATGCGCGAGCCGAGGATCAGCACGACGTCGGCATCGTTGCGCACCTGGTGGTTGAGCTTGACGTGCGGCATGGTGATGGCCAGCGGCGAATTCTCCGACAACATGCCGCGCGCGGCCCAACTCGTGGTGACCGGCGCATGCAGCAGTTCGGCGACGCGGCGCAAGACGTCATAGGCGCCGCAGTGGATGATGCCGCTGCCGGCGTGGATCATCGGCGCGCCCGCCGCGATCAGTAATTCGGCCGCCTGCGCCACCTGATTGAGAGTCGGCGCTGGCGGCACGGCGTTGCGGTACTGATGCGGCGCCCAGTAGGCGATGTCGGCCTTGAATTTGCCGTTCATGATGGTTTCCGGCACGTCCAGATGCACCACGCCGGGCCGCCCTTCCCAGCTCTTGCGCAGCGCCTTGCGCACCAACTCGGGCACGCGGTCGAAGGAGGACACGGCGGCGCTCCACTTGCCGATCTTGCCGATGACGCCGCTCTGGTCGAAGCACTGGTAGCTGCCGCCGCGATCGGGATACATGATGCTTGGCCGCCGCGCGCTGGTGATCGCCAGCACGCGGTTGCCGTCGGCCTGCTCGACCACCAGTCCCGGCAGCAGATTGGCCACGCCGGGCCCGTTGCTGGCCATGCAGACGCCGAGCTTGCCGGTCAGCCGCGCATAGGTGCCGGCCATGTGCGCCGCGCAGGTTTCGTGGCGCGGAGTGACGATCTCGATGCCAAGGCGGTGCAGCGCCGAGTAGAAGCCGAAGTAGGTACCGTCGATGATGCCGAAGACCTTCTCGACGCCTTCCTTCTGCAACATGCGGGCGATGACTTCGCCGCCGCTGATCTCTGCCATTTCCTGCTCTCCCCTTGTTGTTCGTGGTTGCAGCATCAGATGCGGCCCGGGTACCCGTTGACAAATAAGCGACAACTTCGGTCACGTATTGCGCCTGACGATGCCTGTCTTCACCATGATTGCATAACTCCAAACGAATCACAATCAAAGCTCACCTCGCGGATCGCCGGGACTAGAATCCGTATGAGAGTCAACACCGGCCAACCTTTGGAAGGAGTCATTCCATGTTAACGATTCGACTGCTGCGCGTTCTGATTGCCGCGACCGTATTGATGTTCGGCCCGGCTCATGCCGCCGAAGGTCGGCCGGAAATCAGCCGTCATGCACTGGCGGCACCGGCTGCCGCGGAACAGTCGATTGCCGGCCTCGCCGCCTACCTGGCCCCGGGGTCATATTCACCGGCAGACAAGGCCTGGTCGATTTTCATCTGGATCGGCGATCGCATCACTTACGACGTAGACGCGTATCTGAGGGGAGAAGTCCGCGACACCAAGGTGACCGCAGAAGGGGTGCTGATGCGCAGGGCCACGGTATGCGACGGCTTTGCCGCCCTGTATTCCGCTCTGGCCGGCGCCGCCGGACTCGAAGTCGTCATCGTCGAAGGCTATGCCAAGGCCTACGGCGTGCCGGAATATACGGTTTTCAAAACCACCAACCATGCCTGGAATCTGATCATGCTCGATGGCAAGTGGCAGGTGATCGACCCCACATGGGGAGCCGGCTATGTGTTTCAGGATCGCTATAACAAACTGCTCGATACGGTGTATTTCCTCGGTCAGTCGGAGGAACTCAAGTTCACCCACTGGCCGGTCGACGCCAAGTGGCGCCAGGTGATGGGCCTGAGCCTGACAAAGGGCCAGTTCGAGGCCCAGCCGAACGTCGATCCCGGACTGTTTCGCGCCGGCGTCAGGGGCAACGCCATCAGCGCGGCCATTGCCGAGCCTGGCTACGCGGGGCTGGTGACCGTGTTCGAGCAGAACCATCGCGGACTCAAGGTTCAATCCATTCCGCTCTCGCAGCGCCTGCGTGCCGGACAAGCTTATCGATTCCGGATGCAGGCGCAGGCCTTTGAGGAAATAGTCGTCATGAACGGCAGCGGAGCAGTGCCGTTAGCGGGCAGCAACGGCGTGGTCGACGGCGAATTTCGCCCCGTACACGGCTCGATGCTTGTCGCCGGGCGTCCGAAGGAAGGTGGACGGCTCACCGGGCTGTTCCAATATACCGTCGAGTAGACAGGCACGCGAAGGCGGCATGTCACGGAGGCATCGAATAGCTGAAACGACTTATTGCATTGCAGCAATTCCGCGCTAAGATGGTAATGTAGCCTCAGGGAGCGCGCTCATGACCCAGATTCAGGCCATCAATTCCGAGTACATCGAAAATCGCACCTTCGATGAAATTGTCATCGGCGACAGCGCCACGCTAGTGCGCACGCTGCGCCAGGAAGACATCCAGATGTACGCCATCATGTCGGGCGACATCAATCCGTCACACGTCGATCCGGAATACGCCCATTCGTCAATGCTGCATGAGGTGATTGCCCATGGCATGTGGGGCGGCGCACTGATTTCCAATGTGCTCGGCACCCAGTTTCCGGGGCCGGGAACGGTCTACAAGGATCAGACGCTGCACTTTGCGCTGCCGGTCAGGGTTGGCGACACCCTTACCGTAACGATCACCTGCCTGAAGAAATTCCCGCGTACGCATCACATGGAGTTCGACTGCCTGTGCACCAATCAGGACGGGCAAAAGGTTATCAGCGGCACCGCCGAGGTGCTGGCGCCGACTGAAAAAATCAAGCGCCTGAAGGCCAGTTTGCCCGAGTTCAAGCTGTCGCAAAACAGGAAGGCCCGCTTTGAACATTTGCTGGAAATAACCAAGGGGCTCACGCCGATATCGATGGCGGTGGTTCATCCTTGCGATACCGAGTCGCTGAAGGGTGCGCTACTGGCGCGTGATCGCGGCTTGATCATTCCCACGCTGGTCGGCCCGGAAGACAAGATTCGCCAACTGGCCGAAGCCAGCCAGCTCGATCTCTACGGCTGCACCCTTATCAACGTCGCCCACAGCCACGCCGCAGCCGAGGTGGCCGTATCGCTGGCGCGCGAGGGCCAGGTCGAGGCGCTGACGAAAGGCTCGCTGCATACCGACGAACTGATGAGTGAAGTGATCGACAAGGTGACCGGCCTGCGTACCGAGCGGCGCATCAGCCACGTCTTCCTGATGGATGTGCCGACGTATCCGCGCCTGCTGTTCATTACCGATGCAGCGGTGAACGTCGCACCCAATCTCGAAGACAAGGTCGACATCGTGCAGAACGCGATTGACCTGGCGCACATGCTGAAGATTGCCGACCCCAAGGTGGCGATCCTCGCGGCGGTGGAAACCGTCAATGTCAAGATGCAGGCCACTCTCGACGCCGCCGCCCTGTGCAAGATGGCCGATCGCGGCCAGATCACTGGCGGACTGCTGGACGGGCCGCTGGCCTTCGACAATGCCATCTCCGTGGTCGCCGCGCGGACCAAAGGCATCAAGTCGGCGGTGGCCGGCCAGGCCGACATTCTGCTGGTACCCGACATCGAATCCGGCAACATGCTGGCCAAGCAGCTCGAATATCTTGCCGACGCGCTGACCTTGGGCATTGTGCTTGGCGCCCGGGTGCCGATCGTGCTGACCAGCCGCGCCGATTCCGCCGAAACGCGGACCGCCTCCACCGCCGTGGCGATGGTCATGGCGCATGCCAAACGCAAGAACCTCTGACGCCGGCGAACCCATGGCGGACGCCATCCTCACCCTCAATGCCGGTTCGTCCTCGATCAAATTCGCGCTGTTCGCGCGGGAAGATACAATTCCGCAGCAACCGGAAGTCGTCGGCCAGATCGATGGCATCGGTGCCGCCGGCGGGCAGCGTGCGCACCTCAAGGCAAACGACGCGAGCGGTGGCACGCTGGACGACAGTGGTCTGGCGCTGGAAGGTCCGGCCGAATCCCAGCACAGAAACGCGCTGAGTTTCCTGGTCGGCTGGCTGCGGCGACATGCGGCGGGTTGGCACATTTCCGGAGTGGGCCATCGTGTGGTGCATGGTGCGCAGAAGTTCTCGCAACCGATCGTACTCGACACCGCCATTGTTGACACTCTTCGCGAATTCATTCCGCTGGCCCCCTTGCACCAGCCGCACAATCTTGCCGGCATCGACGCTCTGACCGAGGCACTGCCCGGCATACCGCAGGTGGCCTGCTTCGATACCGCCTTTCACCGTAGCCAACCCGAAGTGGCGCAACTCTTCGCCCTGCCCCGCGCCATCACCGCGCAAGGCGTGCGCCGCTACGGTTTTCACGGCCTGTCCTACGAATACATTGCCGAGGTCTTGCCGCAGTACCTCGACGCGGATCGCGCAAGGGGCCGCGTCATCGTGGCGCATCTGGGCAATGGCGCGTCGATGTGCGCCATGAAAAACCTCAAGAGCCAGGCCACCACCATGGGCTTCACTGCCGTCGATGGCCTGATGATGGGTACCCGTACAGGCAATATCGATCCCGGCGTGCTGTTGTATCTGATGGATTACCGGCATATGGACGCCAAGACCCTGACCCGGATGCTCTACAAGGAGTCCGGCCTGCTGGGAGTGTCCGGCATCAGCCAGGACATGCGCATCCTGCTTGATTCCACCGCAACTGAAGCACACGAAGCGGTCGAACTATTTTGCTACCGCATCGTGCGCGAAATAGGTTCGCTGGCGGCCGCGCTGGGCGGGCTCGATGCGCTGATATTCACCGGCGGCATCGGCGAGCACGCCGCCCCCGTGAGGGAACGGGTGTGTGCCCGGCTTGACTGGCTGGGAATGTGGCTGGATCCCGCCAATAACGCCGCCAATGAGTCAAGAATTTCGACTCCCGACAGCCTTATCCGCGTCTGCGTAATACCCACAAATGAAGAATGGATGATTGCGAGGCACACCGCAAAACTCGTCGCCTAAGTAGTCACTTTCAGGAGTTTCCAGTCCTGACAAGTCTGTCAACCCTCTGGACGAACAGACACGAGCCCGCCCTAGCAAAAAGCGGCCCAGATCGCCCTCAAGCCAAGTCTTGAAAAGCAGCGCCATCCCCCTGTTTTTCTTTCCCTTTCAGACGGCAAAACATACTATATCTAGTAGGGCGTAGCCGACACCTGCACTAGCAGTTTTTGTAACCTATTGTTTTATTTAATATAAAAATTTTCTGCTTTTCACGCCAAGGAGCCGGGGGTATGCTTCACCGCTCACTGGACACCTAAACGGACATAGCCTTCGGAAGAGACCATGACTACCACAAACAATAATACCGAGGAATCAACAAGTTACGAGCACACAGGGCAGATGGGCCTGCCACTGCCGCAGGAAATTTCAGGTGAAGTGCTTCTGGAAAAGTATGCCAAGGGCACGGAACGCGATGTGCGCGATGTGCGCAGCCGCGTTGCCCGCGCGCTGGCCTCCATTGAAGTCGAAGACAAACGTGGCTTTTGGGAGGCGCGCTTCCTCGAAGCCCAGGAAAACGGCTTCGTTCCCGCCGGCCGCATCAACTCTGCCGCCGGCACGGATCTGTGCGCTACGCTGATCAACTGCTTCGTGCAACCGGTGGGTGATTCGATCTCCGAAATCGTCGACGGCCGGCCCGGCATTTACACCGCACTTTTGCAGGCGGCCGAGACCATGCGCCGCGGCGGCGGCGTCGGCTACGACTTTTCATCCATCCGTCCTGTCGGCGCTCACGTCAAGGGCACGCAATCGCGCGCCTCCGGCCCCGTCTCATACATGCGCGTCTTCGACCGTTCCTGCGAGACCGTTGAATCAGCCGGCAGCCGCCGCGGCGCGCAGATGGGAGTACTGCGTTGCGACCACCCGGACATCGAAGATTTCATTCATGCCAAGGATGCCGGCGATCTGACCAACTTCAACATCTCGGTCGGCGTTACCGACGCCTTCATGCAGGCGGTGGAGACCGACGGCGAAATCGAACTGACGCATCGTGCCGACCCGTCGGCGGATATAAAGGCCGATGGCGCCTACCAGCGCGGCGACGGCCAGTGGGTCTATCGCAAGATTCGCGCTCGCGACCTGTGGGAACAGGTCATGCGATCAACATACGATCATGCCGAACCCGGCATCCTGTTCCTCGACCGCATGAACAAGGACAACAACCTCTACTACTGCGAGACCATCGAGGCCACCAACCCCTGCGCCGAACAGCCGTTGCCGCCCTACGGCTGCTGCTGCCTGGGTTCGATCAATCTGACGCTGTTCGTCAAGGATGCTTTTTCCAAGAAGGCCACCTTCGATTTCGCCGCCTTCGGCAGAACGATCGACACCTCGGTGCGCATGCTCGACAACGTGCTCGACGCAACCCACTGGCCGCTGGAGCAGCAACTCAAGGAAGCGCAGAACAAGCGCCGCGTCGGACTCGGCTTCACCGGCCTGGGCGATGCGCTGATCATGCTCAAGTTGCGCTACGACACCGATGCCGCGCGCGACATGGCGACCAAAATCTCCGAGTTCATGCGCGACCGTTCCTACCTGTATTCGGTCGAACTGGCGAAGGAGCGCGGCGCCTTCCCGCTGTTCAACGCCGACATGTATCTTTCCGGCGGAAATTTCGCCTCGCGCCTGCCGCAGGATGTCAAGGACGCCATCCGCAAGCACGGCCTGCGCAACTCGCACCTGCTGTCGATCGCTCCCACCGGCACCATCAGCCTGGCCTTTGCCGACAATGCCAGCAACGGCATCGAGCCACCCTTCTCCTGGGTCTACACGCGTAAAAAGCGCATGGCCGACGGCACCTTCAAGGAGTACGCAGTCGAGGACTACGCCTGGCGCCTCTACAAGCATCAGGGCGGCGACATCTCCAAACTGCCGGACTACTTCGTCACGGCGCTGGAAATTTCCGCCCAGGCCCACGAAAAGATGGTTGCCGCCGTAGCGCCCTATGTCGACACCTCGATCTCGAAGACGGTGAACGTTCCCGCCGACTACCCCTATTCGGAGTTCGAAGACCTCTACATGGTGGCCTGGAAATCCGGCCTCAAGGGGCTCGCCACCTACCGGCCCAACTCGGTGCTCGGCAGCGTGCTCTCGGTCACCAGCACGCCTGCGGAAAGCGCACAGAAGCAGCCGCAGGACGTCACCATCGATCACGCCAACCGCCGGCTTTCGATCGGCGCCCTGCCGGCCCCGGTGCTCGCCTCCCTGCGCTGGCCGGGCCGCCCGCGTATGGCAGACGGCAATGCGGCGTGGACCTACATGATCGAAGCACCACACGGCGAATTTGCCCTCTTCGTCGGCCAGATCGAAAACGATTCCGGACGCGACGTGCCCTTCGAAGTGTGGGTCAACGGCGCCGAGCAGCCGCGCGGCATCGGCGCTGTTGCCAAGACACTGTCGATGGACATGCGAGCCAACGACAAGGCCTGGCTCAAACTCAAGCTCGACGCCCTGGCCAGGACGCAAGGCGATGACGCCTTCGAACTGCCCCTGCCGCCCAATGGCGAGCGCAAACTGGTTCCCGGCGTAGTCTCGGCACTGGCTCAGGTCGTGCGCTACCGTTGCGAAAAACTCGGTGCGCTGGAAGGCTCCGAAGCCACCCCGGTGATCGACTGCATGTTCAGCCGCGACGAACCCAAGACAGGCACCGACGGCACGCTGTCATGGACGGTGGACGTGGTCAATCCGGCCTCTGGCGAAGAATTCGTCCTCGGCCTCAAGGAAATCACCCTCCCCGACGGAGTCACAAGGCCCTACTCGGTGTGGCTCTCCGGCCACTATCCGCGCGCCCTGGACGGCCTGACGCGCCTGCTCTCGCTCGACATGCGCGTGCTCGACCCGGCCTGGATCGGCATGAAGCTGCGCAAGTTGCTGAACTACGCCGAACCGCTGGGCGATTTCATGGCCCGCGTGCCCGGCTCCAACAAGCAGCAGAATTGGCCCTCGACAGTGGCGTACATCGCCCGCCTGATCATGCATCGCTACGCCATGCTGCGCATCCTCGACGAGAACGGTTACCCGACGCGCGAAATGGGAATCCTCGAAGTCCCCGAGCAGAAGAGCGGCGGCGTCAAGGTGATGCAGGGCTCGCTGTGTGCCGAATGCGGCAATTACACGGTGATCCGCAAGGACGGCTGCGACTTCTGTTCAGCCTGTGGTGCTGTGGGTAGCTGCGGCTGATCGAGTTGCAGCAATGCCCTTCAAGAGAAGCCCGGCGCAGGCCGGGCTTTCTTCTTCATTCCCGGCGCGTCCGTTCCTGCTCCCGCCCCGTTAGAGCATCCAGCCGCTGCATCCAGTCGAGCACCTCGCGCACGGTTTCATCCGGCCGCTCGAAGGGAAACAGATGCGAGCCTTCCAGCCAACTGATGCGTCCTTGTGTCAGGCGCTGCGTGGCGGCCAGTCCGACCTGGCGGATCTCGCGTGAGCGACGGCCGCCGATGAAAGCCACCGGCCCGCCCGGCGGGTGCAGCCGCAGATAGGCCACCAGACGGTGAGGAACGGTCGAATAGATTTCAGCTTCGATCGCCGGTCGAAAGCTCAGGCGGCGACCCGTCCCCGCGCCGTCGGCAGGATCCTTCTCAGTACCGAAGCGGATGTAGTCGTTTAATACATCCGGATGCCAGCGGGCGAACATCGGCTTCGCTGAAAAATGCCGGTGTGCCTCACCAATATTCGGCCAGTGGTCGCGGCGCTTTTCAGCCGCGGCGGCGGGCGACATCCGCCACATCTGGCCGGTGGCCTTGACTGCACCGATCAGCCCGGATTTCCAGCCGTAAACGATGGGCGAATCGAGCAACACGATGCCGCGCACACGTTCCGGGCGCTGGCCGGCCGCGAGCAGGCTCAGGTAGCCACCCATCGAGTGCCCGACCAGCCAGAGGCGTGGCTGCGGCAAGCTGTCGATGAGCGCCGTGAGCTGCTGCGTCATGCCGCGCCAGCGGAGGTCGACGGGGAACCCGGCGTCGTGGCCAAAATGCTCGACGGCCGCCACCTCTTGACCCGCGGCGCGCCAGCCGTCAAACAGCTGGCGGTAGGTTGCAGCGCTGTAGCTGTTGGCGTGGGAAAAAACGATCATGACGGCGGCGGAACTAAGGTGCGGCGGAAGGCAGGGCGCTGGCGGTCATTTGAGCGGCATAGGCGCGCTTTTCTGCCGCCGAGAGTTGCTTGATGCGGTGCTCGGCCTTCGAGGCCGCTGAACGGTCCGGATGCGCTTCTGCGGCCAGCATCCGCAGCGGAGGGTGCAGACGCATGTAACGCGCGCCCCTGCCCTGCAGGTGGGCCTTGAAGCGCGATGCCAGATCGACGGTGATCCCCGTGTAGAGGCAGCCGTCGGTGCATTCGATAAGGTAGACGAACCAGGTCTTGTTCGATGACATCGCTTACGGCAGGCCCAGCGCAAAGCCCTCAGGTGAGGAGCGGATGCATCCAGACGAACAGCACCTGCCCCTGGGACTCGGCAAGCCGCGCCAGTTCGGCAAGATCCATCACCAGCGCCTGCACGTCTTCCGCCTCCCACTGTTCGATTTCATACTCTTCGGTGGCCGCCAGTTCCTCGGCGACGAGATCAAGGGCGTCTTCTTCGAGGATTGCCAGGCGTTGCAGAACCTCGTCCGCAATTCGCAGCACCACGGCGCCCTCTTCCGCAAAGTAGACCGGCTCGTAGGCATTGAGGGCCTCTTCGAATTCGTCACCGGTGAGCAGGCAATGCAGCGTGGCAATCTTGGCCGTGTCGATGCCCCGGCGCTCGATGCCGCTCCACTCGTCGACAGGCCGCAGCGATTCGCCGATGGCGGCAAATTCATCTTCCTCGGCAGCGACGATGTTCGTCAGTATTCCCAATTCACGGCTCCTGTTTGCGATGCCCGCGGATCATAGCGGAAACCGGCCGCGTATCCGCGCAACTGGCGTCAGAACAGGCTGGCGACGACGAAGCGATCGCGTGCGGCAAGTTTTTCCAGGCCCTTCACCACTTCCAGCGAGGCGCCCCATTTCATGATGTGCGCCAGAAAGGTGGTCAGCGCCTGCGACAACGCATAGCCGGTTTCCTTCCACTCCTGGCGAAACTCGTCGAAAGCGACCGTCTTGGCCGAAAGCTTGCCGCTTTTCATCGGCACCAGCGTGACGCTGTCGCCGCGATGGCGGATCACGATGGCGGTAGTGCGCTTCCCGTTGATGACGACCACATGAGTCTCCCTGTCCGGCTGACAATGCCGAGACTATATGCAGCAGATGCCGGATGAGACGCGGAAAAAAAGTCCTTTTTGGCGCCAGCTTTCAGCCCTTCGCCTCCAGACCTTCCCAGCGGATCATGGCGGCATCGATTTCGGTCGCGAGTGTCGCCAGCCGGGTTTGCAGCTCGCGTACGGCATCTGCAGGCCCTTGGTAGAAGACCGGATCGGCCAGCCGGCCTTGCAGGACGGCCTGCTCGGCTTCCAGTGTCGCGATGCGATCGGGCAAAGCTTCCAGTTCGCGTTGTTCCTTGAAGCTGAGCTTCTTGCGCCCGGCTGACTTGGGCTTCGCCGTGTCGCCGGCTCCGACTCTTGTGCCAACCTTCGGTTCGACTCCCCCCGTTGCGTCAAAGCGCGCGGTGCCCCCTGCCGGCCGCTGGCGCAACCAGTCGCTGTAGCCACCAACGTATTCCTTCCACTTCCCGTCGCCTTCGCTGGCGATGGTCTGCGTCACCACGTTGTCGAGGAAGGCCCGGTCGTGGCTGACCAGAAACACCGTTCCCGAGTAGTCCTGCAGCAGGGCTTCGAGCAATTCCAGAGTTTCGATATCGAGATCATTGGTCGGCTCGTCGAGCACCAGCACATTCGCCGGGCGCGCGAACAGGCGTGCCAGCAACAGCCGGTTGCGTTCGCCGCCGGAAAGCGATTTCACCGGCGAACGGGCCCGCTCCGGGGCGAACAGGAAATCTTCGAGATAGCCGATCACGTGCTTGCGCGCGCCACCGATCTCGACATAATCCGAGCCGGGACTGATCACTTCGCACAGGGGCGCTTCGGGATCGAGCTGGGTGCGGAACTGGTCGAAGTAGGCGACTTCGATCTTGCTGCCCAGTCGCAGATCTCCGGAGTCGGCCTCCAACTGTCCCAGGATCAGGCGCAGCAGCGTGGTCTTGCCGGTGCCGTTGGCGCCGATCAGACCCACCTTGTCGCCGCGCAGGATGCGACAGGAAAAGTTGCGCGCCACGGTTTTTTCGCCAGCAGTTGTCACAAATCGCTTGCTGACATTTTCGAGTTCGGCCACCAGCTTGCCGGAGGCGTCGCCGCGCACCAGCTGGAAATCGACCCGACCCAGCTGCTCGCGCCGCGCCGCCCGGGCGGCACGCAGCCGTTCGAGGCGCTGCACGCGACCGACACTGCGCGTGCGCCGCGCTTCGACGCCCTTGCGAATCCAGATTTCCTCCTGCGCCAGCATCTTGTCGGCGCGTGCATTCGCCAGCGCCTCTTCGTTGAGCATGAATTCCTTGCGCTGCTGGTATTCGCCAAAGCGGCCGGGAAAGCTCACCAGCTTGCCGCGATCCAGTTCCATGATGCGCGTCGCCACGCCATTCGAGAAAAACCCGGTCGTGGGTGATGACCATGATCGCGCCCTGATAGCCACGCAGCAGATCCTCGAGCCAGAGGATGCCGTCGACATCGAGATGATTGGTCGGCTCGTCGAGTAGCAGTAGTTCCGGCTCGGCCACCAGCGCACGGGCCAGGGCGACGCGCTTCTTGCCGCCGCCGGACAGCGCATCAACGCGGGCATCGCCATCCAGGGCGAGGCGCGAAATGGCCTGTTCGATGCGCGAATTCAGCCGCCAGCCGTCGTTCGCCTCCAGCTGCGCCTGCAACTCCTGCATGCGGTCCATCGTCGCCGTATCGCCAGCGCCGACTGTGTGGGTCACCTCGTGGTATTCGGCGAGCACGCGGGCCACCTCGCCCAGCCCGGCAGCAACGGCTTCGAAGACCGTGTCATGGGTGGCGAATTCCGGCTCTTGCGGCACATAAGCAACGCTCAGTCCGGGCTCCCTCCAAACCTCGCCATCATCGAGCGAACCCAGACCGGCAAGGGCTTTCAGCAGGCTGGATTTGCCGCTGCCGTTGCGGCCGATCAGCCCGACGCGCTCGCCGGCGTCGATTTGCATGGCGGCGTGGTCAAGCAGAGCAACATGCCCGTAGGCGAGACAGGCACGATCAATGGAAATAACAGGCATGGAAACGGAGTCGGCAAATGGGTGCCGGATTATAGGCGCGCAGCTTATGTCCGCGGCTGGCCGCAGACGGTATCTCCAAGTGCGATAAAATTCGCGCCTTGCGCCCTTGTAGCTCAGTGGATAGAGCGACCGCCTCCTAAGCGGTAGGTCTCAGGTTCGATTCCTGACTTGGGCGCCATGTCTAGTCAGGCGTATTATTCAAACGATGATTGCCGAGCACCCGACCCTCGAAGACGAACTCGCCCTGGCCCGCGCTGATTGCCGTGACATGAAGCGCACGGTGATCGCCCTGCGCACGGAACTCGAAGCGGCGCACTCCGAAATTCATGCGACGACGTTGCGCGCCACCCAGGCTAGTGCAGCGGAAATATCGCAACTCAAGATCACCGTCGGCGTCCTCCGTGATGAACTTGAAAGTGCCCGCATCGAGCGCGAAAAGGCCATCCAGCAGGAACGCGTCGCGGCAAATCAGGAAGCCAACATGCTCAAGGCAACGGCAACGGCCTTGCGCGAGGAACTGGAACAATCCCGCGCCGAACGCGACCACGCGGTACAACTGGAGCGCGTCGCCGGACATAACGAAATGGAGCAGCTCAAGGCTACCTCGACCGCCCTGCGCGATGCACTGGAGCGCGCCCACGCGGACACCGACAATGCGGTGCGCAAGGCACTGGTCAGCGCGCAAGGCGAAATTTCGCAGCTGCGGCAAACCGTCGGCGGCTTGCGTGAAAGCCTGGAACTGGCGCAGATCGACAAGGGCAATTCGATCAATCGGGAGCGTACCTTGTTCGCCGACGAAAGCAGCCAGTTGCAACTCACCATCCAGGCTCTGCGCGAGCAGATCGAAGCCATCCGCCGAGCCTGATCGGGACCACCATGGACCAACCCACCGAGCCCGTCCGCGCCAAGAAAAGGCCAACTGAACATGACCAGGAAGAGCGCCGCCGGCTGCGGCATCTCGAGTTGCTGCTCGAAGTCACGCGCCGCATGGCGAGCTATGGCACGCTCGACGAGGTCCTGCAGGCATTGGTGGAAATGACCACCACCGAGCTGAACGCCGAACGCGGATCGCTGTTCCTCAACGATCCCGACACCAACGAACTGTATTCGCGTGTGGCGCAAGGCAACATCCAGCGCGAAATACGCATCCTCAATACCAGCGGCGTGGCCGGCTACGTCTATACCTCGGGCGAAGGGCTGATCATCGCCGACGCCTATGCCGACGATCGCTTCAACCGCTCGATTGATGAACAGACCGGCTTCGTCACCCACAACATTCTGTGCGTGCCGATCAAGACGGTGAAAGGCGAAGTCATAGGCGTGGCGCAGACACTCAACAAGCGCACCGGAAAATTTACCAAGCAGGACCTGAACCTGCTCGAGGCCATGACCAGCCAGGGCACGCTGGCACTGCAAAGCGCACAGTTCATCGAGCGCATGCAGGCCATCCGCCGGCAAGAGATGGAATTCATCGATGTCGTCTCCGAAGTAACTGCCGACATCAAGCTCGGGTCCCTGCTGCAGAAGGTGATGGGCGAGGCCACGCGCCTGCTGAATGCCGAGCGGTCAACGCTGTTCCTCAACGAGGAGAAGACCAACGAACTGTGGTCGGAAGTCGGTCAAGGTCTGGAATCAGTCCAGATCCGACTGCCCAACCATCTGGGCATCGCCGGCGCCGTATTTACCTCGGGCAAGGCAATCAACATCCCATACGCCTACGCCGATCTGCGCTTCAATCCCGCCTTCGACAAGAAGACCGGCTACTTTACGCGCTCGATCCTGTGCGTACCCATCACCAACAAGCGCGGCAAGGTCATCGGCGTTACACAGGTGCTGAACAAACGCGGCGGCCCCTTCACCGGCGACGACGAATCGCGCCTGCGGGCCTTTACCGCACAGATTTCGATTGCACTGGAAAATGCCAAGCTGTTTGCCGACGTGCAGAACATGAAGAACTACAACGAGGCAATGCTGGAGTCGATGTCGAATGCGGTGATCACGCTCGACGAATCAGAGCGCATCGCCACCTGCAACGCTGCGGGTCTGCGTATTTTGCGCGTGAATCCGCAGCAGATCATGCACAAGTCGGCCGCTGACTTCTTTGCCGGTAGCAATGCATGGATTCCGGAAAAACTGAAACGAGTCGCGGACACGCAAGCCGCCGAACTGGTCATGGAAGCCGAACTGATTGTCGGCGAGGACAAACTATCGGTGAATCTCACTGCGCTGCCCTTGCTGTCGATTGAGAAGAAGCGCATTGGCTCGATGCTGATGCTGGAAGACATCTCGAACGAAAAACGGCTGAAATCCACCATGTCGCGCTACATGGATCCGGGCATCGCCGACCAGATGCTGGCCTCCGGAGCAGAGATGCTGGGCGGCAAGAACGTTATAGCCACGGTACTGTTCTCCGATATCCGCGGCTTCACCACGATCACCGAACAGTTGGGCGCTCAGGGGACCGTCGCCCTGCTCAACGAATATTTCACACTGATGATGGATTGCATCCAACACGAAGAAGGGATGCTAGACAAGTTCATCGGCGACGCGATCATGGCGGCATTCGGCATTCCTGTCGGGCACGATGACGATGCAGATCGCGCCGTGCGCACCGCGATCGCCATGATCAAGGAACTTGGTGCATGGAACCGGATTCGCATCAACGAAGGAAAAATGCCGGTGGACATAGGCATCGGCCTCAATACCGACAACGTGGTATCGGGCAATATCGGCTCGAAGAAACGAATGGACTACACCATCATCGGCGACGGGGTAAACCTTTCGGCACGACTGGAGTCGGCCTGCAAGCAGTACGGCGCCCACGTCCTGATCAGCGAGTTCACCTACAAGGCCCTGAAGGGAACCTATTTCAGCCGGGAACTTGATCTGGTAGTGGTAAAGGGCAAGACCAAGCCGGTCGCCATTTATGAAGTTCTCGACTACCACACCGAAGAAACCTATCCGCAGATGATCGACGCCATGCGCCACTTCAAGTCAGGCCTGGTGAAATACCGGCAGCAGAAGTGGAATGACGCCAAGGGCGAGTTCGGCGAAGTACTGACCCTGAACGACCGCGACAAGGCGGCGAAGATGTATATCGAGCGCTGCAATCACTTCCTGGCCAATCCGCCCGGAGATGACTGGGACGGCGTCTGGGTGATGGAGTCAAAGTAGGACTGAAGAACGTTGCAGTAACAGGACTTGGTGAAGCATAGTGTATTAGCCGACCCGTATCGCTCCACCGGTGTTGCCTGTATGCCTTCTCTGCACGCACTACCGGGTTTCCGGTCTCTGCCGCCGCTCGACTGACGAGCGGCGCCCCGACCCGTGCGCTGCAGCCGCAGCCTCGAATGCCCGAGTTGCCGGCTTGTGAAGGCCGAACATCGTCAAGAGAAGCGCAATTCGACTCCATCCTTCAGCCAGTCCCGAATGGGCTCGTGTCGCGAGCCGAAAAGTTTCGACTCCGGCCGGCTCACAGACACCGAGGCCGTCCCATTTCTCGTGCTGATCAAGACTGGCGGGAACCTTTGCGAAGACCTCTTGCGCCTCACTCATCCGTCCCATCCGGTAAAGCGCCAAGCCAAGAAACTGGAGGGCAACAAGATCTCCCGGAATGCTCGACAGGATGCTGCGCGCAACTATTTCAGCCTGGACCAGATCGCCCGCTTGAATAAACACCGTCAGTGATTCAATCAATGTGGAAATCATAAGCGACTCCCGGCAGCAAATAGACGCGCTGGAATCGACGCCGATGAATCGGTTCTTTTTCGGGATTTTTCAAGCAATCCAGTTTCTGATTGCTCGAACGCGTCAATGTCGGGTTGCCGGATCGTCCTGGTCGCCGCAGCACGTCTTGGATGGTTGGGGATGATCTGCGGAAAAAGGATATCCATCAACCTGGGCCGCCTGGTGTTCATGTCGTCTCGTGCCGTAGATGGTGCGAAACGACTATCCCGCCCCGGTCGTCATAGCCGCATAGCGATGTCTGAACGTGGGTGGTTCGCCCTGTCGTGACACAAACAGGATTCATGATCAACCCATTCTCACCGGTATGAAAATCTTGTCGCCTCCGCGCTGAATCAGCAGTGCTACCGACTTGCCCGCCTTTGCGACCAATGCGCGCACCTGCTCGACGCTCTTCGCTGGCGTGCCGTTGATCGCGACAAGGACATCACCTGGATGCACGCCTGCCTTGGCCGAGGGGCCACCGGCTTCTTCGATCAACAACCCGTCGACCCCGGCCTCCCTTTTTTCGTCTGCCTCTAACGGCCGCAGGGCGAGGCCGAGTTTTCCTTGTCCGACGTTGTCGTTCGACGCTGCCGACTTGGTGACCTTGTCGCCGGCATCGCCAAGCGTGGCAGTGCGCTCCTCGCGCTTGCCTTCGCGCCATATTTCCAGGCTGACTTTCTCGCCAGGTGTCGCTTGGCCAACCAGTGCCGACAAATCACCTGAAGAAACGATGGGCTGGCCCCCGAGTTTGCGGATGACGTCCCCCGGGCGCAGGCCGGCATGGTCGGCGGCACTTCCCTTATCGACACTTGAAACAAGCGCACCTTCCGGCTTGTCAAGCTTGAAGGAGTCGGCCAGAGTCTGGTTAACCTCCTGGATCGTCACCCCCAGCCGCGCGTGGCTTGCCCTGCCTGTAGCGACAATCTGGTTCTCTACCTTCGTCGCCAGATCGATGGGAATGGCGAACGAAACCCCCTGATAGCCTCCAGTGCGGCTATAGATCTGCGAGTTGACACCAACCACTTCACCGCGCGTATTGAAGAGCGGACCACCTGAGTTTCCGGGATTTACGGCTACGTCGGTCTGAATGAAAGGCACGAAGCTGTCGTCCGGCAGCGAACGTCCCTTGGCGCTGACGACTCCTGCGGTAACGCTGTTCTCGAAGCCGAATGGCGAGCCGATGGCCAGTACCCATTCGCCCACTTTGAGGTTACGGGCGCTCCCTATGGCAACAGTCGGCAAATTATTGGCATCGATCTTCAGAACAGCTATGTCCGTCCTTGGATCGGAACCCATTACTTTGGCCCTGAATTCTCTACGGTCTGTCAGTTTGACGGTGACCTCCTTGGCATCGCGCACGACGTGAGCGTTGGTGAGGATCACTCCGTCGGAACTGACGATGAAGCCTGAACCCTGCGCTTGCACCGGCATCCCCTGCGGCCCTGGCATGCCGAAGTCCGGTCCCTGAAAACGCCTGAAAAAATCATTGAAAGGATCATTCGGACCCATTCCCGGAAGTCCGTGCTGGCGCATCCCGGACTCCTCCGAGGGGTCCTCCAACGCTGTCCTCCTGATGCCCGTGACACTGATATTTACGACAGCCGGACCATTGCGCTCTGTTATCTCGGCAAAGTTAGGTAGTGAAACAGCGGGGGACGTCAGCGCGACGTTCGGTGCGGAGGGAGTAACTGGAACCGTATTGGCGTATGCGCCGATCCCGGCGGCAGCTACTAGGCCTGCCGATGCGAGGACGAGAACCATGCGTTTGGGTGTGAAAACACGAGTGTTCATTTCGGATCCTTTCGATGAAATGTGGAAGACCACAATTTCAGTCTAGGGTGGAATACTTAGCCGGATCTTAAGCTAGGCAACCCCGAAACCGAGAGAAAGCGGAAAACGAATCCTGACCTGCAAGCCACCCAAGTTGGGCGACTCGCCAAGCGCCAGTTCGGCGCCGTGCTGCTCGACAATCGACTTTACGATCGCAAGCCCAAGCCCGCTGCCGGCCGTCTGGGATCCATTGATCCGGTAAAAGCGGTCCAGCACTCGATCACGGTACTCATTTGCGATTCCCGGTCCGCTGTCGTCCACGGTAAGTTCCACGGCATCGTCACTAGCCCTTACCGCCAGGTCAATGCGCCCCCCTTGCGGACAGAACTTGACAGCGTTATCGAGCAGGTTACGAATCAGGATGCGCAGTGCGTCCGGGTAGCCTTGAATGCCGACTTCGTCCGCATGACTGAGCCCAAGGTCGATCGACCTCTCCTGGGCGACCGCTATCGTCTCTTCCAATGCAAGACGGCAAATGGCGGCCAGGGAAACTGGCGCGGGTTCTATGCCGGCAGCCATGCTGGCCTCTTGCCTTGCCAAGACAAGCAACTGTTCGACCAATCGGGTTGCACGGTCGATCCCCGATGAAAGCCTGGTGATTGACATGTCACGCGCCTCATCACCCCCGGCACGCTGCAAGCCCTGCAGTTGCAGTTTGAGCGCAGCCAATGGCGAGCGCAACTCGTGCGCGGCGTCGGCCACGAAGTGTTGCTGCGCTTCAAATGCATCTTTCACGCGCTTGAACAACAAATTCAGTTCGACTATCAGCGGGCGTATCTCGTCCGGCAACCCTGCTTCGCTGACAGGCGAGAGATCGTTCACTTGCCGCTCCGCTACCTGCCGGCGGGCACGAGCTACCGGCAAGAGCGATTGACTCACGACCCATAGCATAAGGAGCATCAACAGTGGCGCCATCAAGGTGATCGGAGCCGCCAGCCGCAAGGCGAGTCGACCGGCAATCTCACGACGCGCGGCCTGGTCCTGCGCCACTTGTATGGTCAGGGAAGGGGTTTGTACAGAGAGCACCCGGTAGGTCTTGCCCCTCACCCTGAAGTTTGAAAAACCAAGCACCGCAAGCTGCGGCAGTTCTTCGCTTTCCATTGATTCAAAAATACGAATACCCTCTGCCGTCCATATCTGAATCAGGAAATCTCCGGTTTCCTCTTCGCCACGCCGCGCCGCCGTTCTACCTGAAGAGGAAACCGGCTGGCCGGCGCGCAAAGCCATCACCATCTGCTGCATGTGGTAGTCGAACATCTCGTCTGCCTCACTAAGCGCCGTCCGGTATGCGATGAAGAATTGCGCCGCAGCTACCGCAACGATGGATGCCAGCAATAGCCACAGGAGGCGCGCGCGCAGGGAGTGTGACGGGGTTGACCGCACAGTTAGTCGCTTTCTCTGGACACGTGGCCATTACCCGTCAAGGCGATCACACTTTCGGCACCATATAGCCGACTCCACGAACATTCCGGATCAGTTCCGCGCCGAGCTTCTTTCGCAGCCCGTGAATGTAGACCTCGACCGCGTTGCTGCTCACGTCGCCTCGCCAACTGTAGAGCTTTTCCTCGAGTTGGGCGCGGGACAGCACCAGGCCGGGCCGCGCGAGAAGTGGTTCCAGCACAGCCCACTCCCGGGAAGAAAGAATAACAGGCTGGCCGCCAACAGCCACTTCGCGCGTCACCGAATTGATGCTGACACCCATATGTTCATAGACGGGTTCGGCACGTCCCGAAGCACGGCGCAGCAACGCCCGGATACGGGCCAGCAATTCATCGAGATCATAGGGTTTGAGCACATAGTCGTCGGCACCGGCATCGAGTCCTGCGACGCGATGCTGGACGGAATCGCGCGCGGTGGCAATCAATACCGGAGTGCGATCACGACGAGAGCGCATGGCTCGCAGGACACCGATGCCATCCATGCCCGGCAAACCGAGGTCGAGCAACACGAGGTCGTATGATCCTGTCAGCAGGGTATTGTCCGCCATGAGGCCATCCTTGACCCAGTCGACGGCATAACCGTCTGCCCGCAGCAAATCCAATACGGATTCACCTATCATCTTGTCATCTTCTACCAACAGCAACCGCATGGACCAACCTCTCCGGCGTGCACTTTCGGCTCAAATTTTGCATAGGCCACACTAGACCATTCTCGCGTTTTCTGCACGGTGCCTACCTTCTCTTGCCAGCGCTTGATAGTAGCGCCAAGTTTCGTGTGGCGGCTTTCCGCTGCCGAAGACGTCTCTTGCCACAGGGCTACGACCCCGGGTGATGGAATTGAAATGACGGGTCCGGACGCGCGAGTCGCCGGTCTGTGCCTACTTGACGCGGGTAAGAATAGGCCTGCCGGTGGCGCGCTCGGAAGTCGGCGCTGGTGACACGCCGGAGAATGTTTCCTGCCGGACAGATGTCGGATTCTCGCCATTGCCGGTGATGCCAGCTACCGGCTTCTCCGTGACTTCGAAGGCCATGCCTTCGCCATTTTCACTTGCGTAGATCGCTGAAACCCGCTCTATGGGTACTACAACCGGAAAGGCGCGTCCGCCAAAACGAGCCTGGAAGGTGATTTCCTCATTGCCCATCAGCAACTGATGGGTCGCTTCGAGACCGACGTTGAGAACGATCTCTCCATCCTTGACGAATTCACGGGGAACGCGCGTCGTCGCATCCACCTTGACCGCCAGATAGGGCGTAAAACCCTGATCCGCGCACCATTCATGGATGGCGCGGATCAGATAGGGCTTGGTTGACCGCACTGGCGTTGCGCCGGGATGAATCAAGGTACGGACGCGGACGATGCACCTTTAACGGCGCATCATCTTTTCGGTCGGCGTCAAGGCATCGATGAAGCCCTGTCGCGAAAAGATGCGCTCGGCAAATTTCATCAGCGGCGCCGCAGTCTTCGGCAGTTCGATGGCGTAATGGTCGAGGCGCCAAAGGAGCGGTGCGATCGCCACGTCGAGCATCGAAAAGTCGTCGCCGAGGAGGAACTTCTGCTTGTTGAACATCGGCGCGAGTTCGACTAGGCGGTCGCGGATGTGGCCGCGCGACTTGTCCGCCGACTTGAGGTTCTTTTCCAGGGCGTCTATGTAGCTGAAGAGTTCCTGTTCCATCGTAAACAGCAACTGGCGCGCCTTGGCCCGCGTTTGCGGATCAGGCGGCATCAGTTGCGGATGCGGAAAGCGCTCGTCGATGTATTCGTTGATAATGTTCGACTCGTAGAGCACCAAATCGCGATCAACCAGCACCGGAACGCGGTTGTACGGATTGATGATCGCGATATCTTCAGGCTTGTTGAAGAGATCGACGTCGATCACCTGAAAGTCCATCTGCTTTTCGTACAAGACGATGCGGCAGCGATGGCTGAACGGACACGTGGTGCCCGAATACAGATTCATCATGGCGCTGGTGCCCCAGGAATAGTCCGCATCACGTACCACTTTGCGCACGGGCGGCGCGTTCATTTCTCGATGCCCCATGGTATGCATTCACTTATTGTAGTTAATGAATGTCTTTCCAGTACTCGCGTTTAAGCGCATACGCAAAGACAAAAAGTACCGCAAGGAAAATCAGTACGATGACGCCAAGCCGCTTGCGGAACTCGGCCACCGGTTCGCCCATGTACTTGAGGTAGGCAACCAGATCGCCCACCACGGCATCGAACTCCTGCGGCTTGAGCTTGCCAGGCTTGACCAACTTCAGCTTGTGGTCCTCGCCCATGACCTGGTCACCTTGCAGTTCCCACAGCACATGCGGCATGCCGACGTTGGCGAACACCATGTTGTTCCATCCGGTCGGCCGGCTTTCGTCGCGGTAGAAAGTGCGTAGATAGGTATACAACCAGTCTGGACCGCTGCCGAACTCCGAGGCGCGCGCGCGCGCAATGATGGTCAGATCTGGCGGTGCAACCCCGAACCAGACTTTTGCCTCGGCTCGCTGCATGGCGATCTTCATCAGTTCGCCGTATTTTTCCGCAGCAAACAGCAGGTTGTCCTTGATCTGCGCGTCGTTGAGGCCAATGTCCTCCAGGCGGTTGTAGCGCATGTATGACGCCGAATGACAGTTCAGGCAGTAATTGACGAAGATCTTGGCGCCGTTTTGCAGGGCGGCCATGTCGCCCGACTTGTCCGGCGCACGGTCGAGATGCAGTTCTGCGCCGGCGGCAAATGCCAGAAACGGCGCAAACAGGAGTGTTATAAGGAATTTCTTCATTTCGAGGTCACCCTGTCCGGCTCCGGCTGGCACTTGTCGAGGCTGCTATAGATCGGCATCAAGAGGAAGAAGGCGAAATAGATCACCGCGCAAATTTGAGCAACGATGGCGCGAACCGGCGTCGGCGGCAGCATGCCCAGATAGCCGAGAATAATGAAGGAAACGATGAATGCCGTGAGGAAACCCTTGTACAGCGGACCGCGATAGCGAATCGACTTCACCGGGCTTCGGTCCAGCCATGGCAGCAAGGCAAAGATCAGGGTTGCGGCACCCATGGCCACAACGCCCCAGAACTTCGCCTCGATACCGAACAGCGGATAGGTCACCGCGCGCAGAATCGAGTAGTAAGGCGTGAAGTACCACAAGGGCGCAATGTGCGGCGGCGTCACCAACGGGTCGGCGGGAAAGAAATTGTTGTGCTCGAGGACGTAGCCGCCGACCTCCGGCATGAAGAAGACAACGATCGAGAACACCATGAGGAATACCACGACGCCGACGACATCCTTGACCGAATAGTAGGGATGGAAGGGGATGCCATCAAGCGGAATCCCGTTCGCATCCTTCTTCTTCTTGATCTCTATGCCGTCAGGATTATTCGAGCCGACTTCGTGCAAAGCGATGATATGCGCCGCAACCAGTCCCAGCAGCACCAAGGGCACGGCGATGACGTGGAAGGCGAAGAAGCGATTGAGCGTTGCGTCACCGACGACGTAGTCGCCGCGCAACCAGAGCGAGAGATCCGGTCCGATCAAGGGAATAGCGGAGAACATGTTCACGATCACCTGCGCGCCCCAGAACGACATCTGGCCCCAGGGCAACAGATAGCCGAAGAAGGCCTCGGCCATCAGCAAGAGAAAGATCACCATGCCGAAGATCCAGATCAATTCGCGCGGCTTGCGGTAGGAACCGTAAAGCATGCCGCGAAACATGTGCAAATAGACGACAACGAAGAAGGCCGAGGCGCCTGTCGAGTGCATGTAGCGGATCAGCCAGCCCCAGGGCACATCGCGCATGATGTACTCGACGCTGGCAAAGGCCACCGGCACTCCGGACGCATTCAGCGATGCATCCGGCTTGAAGTGCATGGTAAGGACAATGCCGGTGACTATCTGGAGCACCAGCACCAGCATCGCCAGCGAACCAAAGTAATACCAGAAGTTGAAGTTCTTCGGTGCGTAGTACTCGGCAAGATGGGCTTTCCAGTTGGAAGTGAGCGGAAAGCGCTCATCAACCCAATTCAGCGTCCCTTGCAATAGCGCGTTTACTTTGCTCATCGCCTCAGGCCTTCTTGTCTTCGCCAATCACGAGCTTGGCATCGCCAAGGTACATGTAGGGCGGGATTTCGAGATTGTCCGGCGCCGGCTTGTTCTTGTAGACACGACCGGCGAGGTCAAAGGTGGAACCGTGACAGGGACAGAAAAAACCGCCCGGCCAATCGGCAGCAATCCCGGACTCGGCACCGGTCTGGAACTTCTCTGTTGGCGAACAGCCGAGATGAGTGCAGATGCCGATAGCCACCAGAATCGCGGGCTTGATCGAACGGGTCTCGTTCCTGGCATATTCAGGCTGCATGTTCTTTTCGGACTTCGGATCGGCCAGTTGGCCATCAATCTTCGGCAAGGCTTCCAACTGTTCCTTGGTACGATTTATGATCCAGACTGGTTTGCCACGCCATTCGACAGTCATCATCTCACCGGGAGCAAGCCTGCTGATATCGACTTCGACAGGCGCACCGGCCGCCTTGGCGCGCTCTGAGGGCAGCATGCTGGCCACGAACGGCACCGCCACCGCAACCCCGGCCACCCCGCCGACGGCTGCCGTGGCAACCAGCAAGCGTCGCCGACCGCAATCGACTTTATCGTCACAACTCATGGTGTTAGTCCCTGAATGCTGAAATGCGAATCCGGAAAGACCGCAATTGTAGCGAATCTCGCGTGGCGATTAAAGCCCCAAGCTAACCCGACTTATCGGCGCTGACCGCTGATATGAACTAATAACGCAGTAGATCAGCTAGATAAGATCATTATCTGCACGGTCACTTTCATGCAATACGCAATAAACCTTGCAGAAAATTCAGTCGCTTGCACCAAAATGGCGCATAACTACGGCCAAGGCTGCGGTTCACCTAGTTCAATTTCTCCTTGCGTCTGTCGTCGCTCTAGGCTCCCTGGGCAAACAACCAGGGCTGCGTCGCTTTGTGCCTGGCTTCGAAGGCCTTGATCTCGCCGGCGTGTTGAAGCGTCAGGCCGATTTCGTCGAGGCCGTTCAGCAGGCAGTGCTTGCGGTGCGCCTGGATGTCAAAGCCGAATGATTCGCCGGAGGGCAGGACGAACTTCTGCGAGTCGAGGTCGACGCGGAGACGGTAGCCAGGGTTGGCTTCGCACTCGGCGAACAGCCTGTCGATCATGGTGGCCGGCAAGACGATGGGCAGGATGCCGTTCTTGTAGCAGTTGCTGAAAAAGATATCGGCGAAAGACGGTGCGATGATGACCTGGAAGCCATAGTCCTCGATCGCCCACGGCGCATGCTCGCGGCTGGAACCGCAGCCGAAGTTGTCACGTGCAAGCAGGATCTGTGCGCCCTTGTAGCGCGGCAGGTTCAGGACAAATTCCTCGCGCAACGGCCGGTGGGTGCAGTCCATGCCCGGTTCGCCATGGTCGGCATAGCGCCACTCGTCAAACAGGTAGGGTCCGAAGCCGGTGCGCTTGATCGACTTGAGAAATTGCTTGGGAATGATGGCGTCGGTGTCGACGTTGGGACGATCGAGCGGGCACACCAGGCCCTCTATTTTCTTGAATGCTTTCATGTCGGATTCTCTCGCTCAGAACGGGTTGCGGACATCGACGAAATGGCCGGCGATGGCAGCTGCAGCCGCCATCGCCGGGCTGACCAGGTGGGTTCGCCCGCCTGCGCCCTGGCGGCCTTCAAAATTCCGGTTCGACGTCGAGGCGCAGCGCTCGCCCGGTTCGAGGCGGTCGGCGTTCATCGCCAGACACATCGAACAGCCCGGCTCCCGCCATTCGAAGCCGGCTTCGACGAATATCCTGTCCAGACCCTCATCCTCGGCCTGGCGCTTGACAATGCCGGAGCCCGGAACAACCAGGACCAGTTTGACATTGGCCGCCTTCTTTCTGCCCTTGGCGACTTGTGCGGCGGCACGCAGGTCCTCGATGCGTGAGTTGGTGCAGGAGCCGATGAACACCTTGTCGACCTTGATTTCGGAAATCGGCGTATCGGCCGCCAGCCCCATGTACTGCAGGGCGCGCTCGATGCCGGTACGTTTTTGCGAATCGGCTTCGCTGGCCGGATTGGGCACGCGGGCACCGACCGCCAGCACCTGTTCCGGCGAAGTACCCCACGTCACCTGCGGCTCGATCCCGGCAGCATCGAGTTCGACCACGGCGTCGAACCGGGCATCCGCGTCGGATGTCAATGTTGCCCAGTACGCCACGGCCTTGTCCCAGTCGGCACCCTTAGGAGCGTACTGGCGTCCCTTGAGGTACTCGATGGTCTTTTCATCGGGCGCCACCAGGCCGGCGCGCGCGCCCGCCTCGATCGTCATGTTGCACAAGGTCATGCGCCCTTCGATCGACAGCCCGCGGATCGCCGAGCCGCCGAACTCGATGGCGTAGCCGGTACCCCCGGCGGTGCCGATCTTGCCGATGATGGCCAGCGCGACGTCCTTGGCGGTAACCTCTTTGCCGAGTTGCCCTTCGACCTTGACCAGCATGCGCTGCGAACGCTTTGCCACCAGCGTTTGCGTTGCCAGCACATGTTCGACTTCGGAGGTGCCAATCCCGTGCGCCAGCGCCCCGAAGGCGCCGTGCGTCGAGGTATGGCTGTCGCCGCAAACTACTGTCATGCCCGGCAACGTCGTGCCGTTCTCCGGTCCGATGACATGGATGATGCCCTGATTGGCGTGCTTGAACGGGAAATACACCAGCGCGCCAAAGTCCTTGATGTTGGCATCGAGCGTTTCCACCTGCAGGCGCGAGATCGGATCCTTGATGCCCTCGTCCCAGTGGTCGGTCGGTGTATTGTGGTCCGGGTTGGCGACGATGCTGGCGGCGCGCCAGGCCTTGCGACCGGCCAGGCGCATGCCCTCGAAAGCTTGCGCGCTGGTGACCTCGTGCATGAGATGGCGATCGATGTAGAGCAGGCAGGTACCGTCGCTCTCCTCTCGGACCACGTGCGATTCCCACAATTTGTCGTAAAGCGTCTTGCCAGCCATGTCCGCTCCTCGCTGGATGAAATTTGGCGCCCACCGAAGGGCGAACGCGAAAATGGTAGCGAAGGATTTGTACCCTGACAAGACCGGTAGTTATACTAGGATTAAGAATAACAGTCAGGAAAGCGAAGTTATGGACAGTCGCCGCCATGAACTGGGCGAATTTCTGCAAGTGCTGCGCAGTCGCTACGCTCCAGAAACGTTCGGCTTTCCTGCCGGTAGCCGACGCCGCACGCAAGGGCTGCGCCGAGAAGAGGTGGCGCAACTGGCCGGCATCAGCCCGACCTGGTACACCTGGATCGAACAAGGGCGTGCAGCAAATGTTTCGGCCGATGCACTCGACCGCATGGCGCGGGCGCTGCGCCTGAGCCGCGGCGAGCGAAGCTACATCTTCGAACTGGCCGGGCGACGAGATCCGCTGGCAACCGCCCCGGAGGAAGATGCGGCGCCGGAACTGCTGACCAGCCTGCTGGCCAACATCGACATTCCTGCCTACATCATGGGCCGCACCTGGGACATGCTGGCCTGGAACGCGGCGGCGGCCGAGTTGTTTACCGGTTGGCTGGATAAGCCGGTGAAGCCGCATGACCCGCCGCGCAACTTGCTGCGCTTTGTCTTCCTGAGGCCGCAGACGCGCAAATTTCTGATCGACTGGGATACGCGAGCCCGCCGCATCACGGCTGAATTTCGCGCAGACTGCCGCACGCGCCTGGATGAACCGGCTCTACAGCAACTGATCGAAGAACTGAAGAAGGCGAGTCCTGAGTTTTCGCGTTTCTGGAAACAGCACGATGTACTCGAACGCCAGGGTGGGCAGCGCAGCTTCGACCATCCGCGCCGCGGTCTGGTCATCTGCCAGCAGGTGACGCTACGGCCGGTGGATCAGGAACAGTTGAAGCTGGTACTACTGAAGCCGACCACTTCTTAGGCGACATTCCGCTCCTGTTCGCGCATCAGCTTGTACTCGATGGAATCGACCAGTGCCCGCCACGATGCATCTATCACGTCGGTCGACACGCCAATCGTCGTCCAGTTCTCTCGGTGGTCCGTGGATTCGATGAGCACACGCACCCTGGCCGCCGAAGCCTGGTCGGAATCGAGCACGCGCACCTTGTAGTCGGTGAGCCTGATCTCGCCGATTTCCGGGTAAAAACGCTCGAGCGCCTTGCGCACGGCTTTGTCGAGGGCGTTCACCGGACCATCGCCTTCGGCGGCAGTGATCTCCTCCTCGTCACCGACCCGAATCTTGATCATTGCAGAGGAATTGATGCCGTTGATCGCGGGCTCGTTCACGATGACCTTGTACTCCTTCAACTCGAAGAAAGGCCGGTACTTGCCGAGAATCTTGCGCACCACCAGCTCGAAGGAACTTTCGGCGGCCTCGAACTGGTAGCCCTCGTGCTCGAGTTCCTTGAGCCGGTCAATGATCTTCTGCGTCTCCGGCGCATCCTTGCCGAGGCCGGGATCGACGGCGTTGATCCGGGTCATCAGCGTGCTGCGCCCCGCGACTTCCGACATCAGCATCCGGCGACTGTTGCCAACCATCTCCGGATTGATGTGTTCGTAGGACATCGGATTCTTGACGACCGCATCGATATGCATGCCGCCCTTGTGCGCGAAGGCATCGCTACCGACGTAAGCCGCCTTCTCGTTGTGCGGCATGTTGGCGATCTCGCTCACCGCGCGCGCCACCGGGGTCAGTTGCTCCAGGCTCTCCGCCGGAATACACTGGTAGCCTAGCTTGACCTGCAGGTTGGGAATGATCGAGCAGAGGTTGGCATTGCCGCAGCGCTCGCCGATGCCGTTGATGGTGCCTTGCACCTGGGTGGCCCCCGCCTGGACGGCCATGATCGAATTCGCCACGGCCATTTCGCCGTCGTTGTGGCAATGTATTCCGATTGTCACCGCAAAGCGTCCCTTGACCGTGCGCGTGATCTCGGAGATGTCGCGCGGAAAGGTGCCACCGTTGGTATCGCACAGGCAGAGGCAGTCGGCTCCGGCCTCCGCCGCCACCGCAAGGGTCTGCAACGCGTAGTCGGCATTCGCTTTGTAGCCGTCAAAGAAATGCTCGGCGTCGTACACCACTTCCCGCCCATGCTGCTTCAGATAGCGGATGGTGTCGCCGATCATGCGCAGGTTCTCGTCGAGAGTGGTGCGCAGGATTTCGGTGACCTGATAGTCCCAGCTCTTGCCGAAGATGGCGATGTCCGATGTCCGTGCCTGCAGCAGCGACAGCACGTTGCTGTCGCCGGCCACATCAGCCCCCACCTTGCGCGTGCTGCCGAAGGCGATGATGCGCGAATGCCGGAGCCTGAGCGCCTTGACTCGCCCGAAGAACTCGAGGTCCTTCGGGTTGGAGCCGGGATTGCCGGCCTCGATGTAATCGACGCCGAGCGCATCGAGCCGCTGGATAATCTTGATCTTGTCTTCAACCGAGTAGGAGATGCCCTGTGCCTGGGCGCCGTCCCGCAAGGTGGAGTCGTAAATGGAAATCCGGTTCATGCGGGAATTTTACAGGCTGAATGCGGGAGACGTGAATCGGAGTTCCGGGAAAAGCGGACGTTGATTTCTTTCCCTCAAACGAAGTCCCGCCTCTCGCGCAATGCCTGGGCTACCGTTGCCGCGTCGGAAAACTCCAGTTCGCCGCCCACCGGCAGGCCGCGCGCGATGCGGCTGACCTTGAGCCCGCGCGCATGCAGCAGTTCGGAAAGGTAATGCGCGGTTGCCTCGCCCTCGTTGGTGAAGTTGGTGGCCAAAATCACTTCCTTGACCACGCCGTCGCTGGCGCGCGCGAACAACCGCTCGAAGGCCAGTTCCTTCGGCCCGATACCATCGAGCGGGCTCAGCCGACCCATCATCACGTAATACAGGCCGTTATAGGCATGCGTCTGCTCCATGCTGTTTGCATCGACCGGCATTTCGACGATGCACAGCTGCGACGCATCGCGACGCGTCGATAGGCAACGATCGCAGATTTCGGCCTCGGTAAAGTTGTTGCAGCGTCCGCAGTGATGGAGCAACTGCAACGCGGTATCGAGTCCGCGTGCAAGGCGATCCGCCCCGCGCCGGTCGCGTTGCAACAGGTGATAGGCCATGCGCTGCGCCGACTTTGGACCCACGCCGGGAAGGCAGCGCAATGCCTCGATAAGCTCATCGAGACTCGACGACGACGACATCAGAACGGCAGTTTCATTCCGGGCGGCAGATTCAGCCCGGCGGCAAAGCCACCCATTTTTTCGGCGGTGGTTGCCTCCGCGCGCCGGTTGGCGTCGTTGAGCGCGGCCGCAATCAGGTCTTCCAGCATTTCCTTGTCGTCCATCACGGAGGGATCGATGGTGACGCGTTTGACGTCATGCTTGCAGGTCATCACCACTTTCACCGCGCCGGCGCCCGACTGGCCTTCCACTTCCACCAGTGCCAGCTGTTCCTGCGCCTTTTCCATGTTGGCCTGCATTTGCTGGGCCTGCTTCATCAATCCGGCTATGCCACCCTTCATCATGCTCCGTACTCCTTTGTTCTAAACGGGTTTGATCGTTGCTTCGTCGATACTGGCATCGAACAGGTCCACCACATCGCGCACAAAGGGATCCTGTTCGATGGATGAGATGGCATTTTCCTGGCGTTCGCGCTCCGTGTTCTGTCGCCTCTCGGCCGGCGTCTCTCCGTCGGGCTCGGCCACGGCGATATCCAACCGCAGTTTCGCTCCCCAGAGTTCGCGCAGGGCAAGCTGAAGCTTTTCCTGGTGAGCTTGCAGATGCCTGTGCGCAGGGGCGAGACGCAAGCGCACCAGTGCCGCGCTGCGCTCGACCAGTTCACAATGTTGAGCCAATTGCCGCGCCATGCCGGGAAAGCGGGTGGCCAGCGCGTGCCAATCCTCATCACCCGACGCAACAACATCGGTTGCTGGCGCAGTTGCGGAGGAAGCCGCGAGAGTCGGCGCTGACGGGACGGCGACCGGTGGTCTTGCCGCCGCGGGTTGCCGCGCGGCAGCGGGCGCAGCGCGCACTGTCGCAGACGCTGCCTTCATCGGCACTTTGGGCACGCCCACACGCTCTGGCCGAAATGCGTGCAGTCGGAGCAATGTCATGACGAAACCGGCATAGTCGTCAGGTGCCAGCGACAACTCATCGCGTCCGTGAATGGCAATCTGGTAGGCAAGCTGCAGATACTCAGCATCCAACTCCTGCCCGTAGGGTGCCAGGTGACTGCGCTCGGATTCGTCGAGCAGCGCCTCGGGAGCAAACTGTGTCAGCGCAATGCGATGGAACAGGGTCGCCAGTTCCTGCAAGCCACCGTCAAACGACAGGCTGCGCGCGTCCATCAGCTTGGCCACTTCGAGCATGGCCTGCACGTTCTGCGCGACCAGGCCGTCGAGCAATGCAAACAGGTGTTCGTCTCCCACCGTGCCGAGCATGGCGCGCACGCCTTCGTCTTCCACCTTGCCGGCGCCGTGGGCGATGGCTTGATCCAGCAGCGACAGTGCATCGCGCATGCTGCCTGCGGCGCCCTTGGCCAGATGGCGCAGGGCACCCGGTTCGAAAGCCACGCCCTCGGCCTCCAGCACGTGCGACAGATGGTCGACGATCAGCGTCTGCGGCATCTGCTTCAGGTTGAATTGCAGGCAGCGCGACAGCACCGTAACGGGAATTTTTTGCGGATCGGTCGTCGCCAGGATGAACTTGACGTGCTCCGGCGGTTCTTCCAGCGTCTTCAGCATCGCATTGAACGCATGCCCGGAAAGCTGATGAACTTCGTCGATGACATAGACCTTGTAGCGGCCCATGGTCGGCGCGTAGGTGGCGCGCTCCAGCAAAGCGGTCATGTCATCGACGCCGCGATTCGACGCTGCGTCGAGCTCCATATAATCGATGAAGCGGCCGCTGTCGATCTCGGTGCAGGCCGAACACACGCCACAGGGAGTGGAACTGACGCCGGCTTCGCAGTTCAATGCCTTGGCCATGATGCGGGCCAACGTCGTCTTGCCCACTCCGCGGGTACCGGTGAAAAGGTAGGCGTGATGCAGTCGATTCTGGTCGAGCGCGTGGGTCAGCGCCCGCACCACGTGCTCCTGACCCACCAGGGTAGCAAAAGATTTGGGGCGCCACTTGCGGGCAAGGACCTGATAACTCATGTGACGATTTTATCAGGCCCGCCACCACAAACGTGGCGGTCTCAGTCAGACCGGCGGGTGGTCGGCGTTAGCCTTTGCGCGGCTCAGCGGTTCCGGGAGCGCCCTGCCCGTCGCGACCGGGACCACCGCGACCGGGGCCATGCTGGTGCCGACCCGCGTTGCTGAAATGCTTGTCTGCCGCAGATTTCTGCTCGGGCGTGAGTTCGGCATAGAGCCGGTTGAAGGTTTCGTTGACCGATTCCATCGCGGCGACGCGTTGTTTCATGATGTCCTGCATCTGCGCCATACGTTCCGGCGCACTCACCGGCCTGGTGTCATTCATGCGCTCACGCATGGCCTGGAAGCCCTTGCCAGCCTCAGCCTTCGATTTTTCGGCGAAGGCCTGCCAGAGAGGTTCCTGCTGGGCCGTGAGCTTGAGTTCGCTCTTGAATCTGGTCAAACGCTGCTCGGCACGGGCGCCAGGCTCCATCATGCCGCCCGGTTGCATCGAACTGCGCTGCATGCCCGGTTTGCCGTCGGGGCCACAACCCGGGCCCTGCGCATAGGCAACGCCGAAGAAAACGGCGCTGGCGGCAAGAAAGCCCGCAACAATTGTATTTTTACGATTCATGGTGTGCTCCTGTCGTTAATGCCTCATGGCAGTAGGATTTCATCCGATGGCTGTAAGCCGGATGTGACAGAGGCACGCAGTTTGTAAGGGGAAATTACAACAATCCGCCAGCGAAGAGGGGGTGCGGCGAGCCTGACCCCCGGCACTTGCGGAAAATGGCTGTGGCTGCTTCCTTCCGGACCTGACCAGATTCACCACCCCGCAATGCGGGGAGACCCGCCGCACAAGAATTTTAGCAGTTTCGCCAGACCACCGGCGTGCTGCCAGCGCCGACTCCTGTTCGCCGCCGCGCTTCAGCCGCCACCACGCTGGTAATACAGTGTAAATCGCCGCATGAAACGATCCTGTTCTTCCGCCGTCAATCCGTCAAACTCGATCTCGACACGATGGCGCTCGAGTCGCACCAAGCCAATCTCCAGCGGCGGAATCCGTATCAGGCGGACCGACCAGGCCTTGCCGCTGAACCGGCCGTCGATTTCGCGGAACTCCGCCTCGCCGGTCGCCAGCGGCAACAGCCGGACAAAATCTTCACGCGAGGTAGTCGCGTCGTAAGCCAGCGGAAACCTCATCCGCCGGCAACGGGCGGCCAGATGGACAGCGTTTCCCCTTCACGCAGCATGCGACCGGTCCGCTCGGCGGGAGGCACGAAGGCGCCGTCGATCAGGACCAGATGGACCAGCTTCTGTGGCAGGCTGAAGCGCTCGATGATCTGCGCCACCGTGGTGGCTTCAGCAATTTCAAGACTGAGAGCATTGGTCTTTTTCGCCTCGGCCGGAAGATAGTCCTGCAGGGTCGCAAAAAGTTTGAAGGTTATTCTCACGCCGCCTTTTGTACAGTCGCCAGATACGCCGCCATGAAGCCTGTAGGATCGGCCAACAGGCTGCTTTTCCACTCTCCCATCGGCGCCTGAGTCTGCACCAGTCCGCGTAGCGCGCCGACGTGGTCGGTCCAACCAATGCTGGTGGCGCCGATCAGCACGTCGTCCTTGAACTGCAGCGACAGGTAGCGATAGTTGGCTTCATCGACCAGTTCCACGCCGGCACCACCCAATTCCTTGCCAACCCCTTGCCATTGCCCGAATGAGGTCGACACGAGGCCCAGCGTATCCAGTACATTGATCGCTAGGCTGCCGCCGCTCGCTGCCGTCCCGCCCGCCATGTTGTGCGCGGCGACGCGTGCCTGATCGACAGCATTGGGCTGGATCGCGTTCAATTCCGGCTGGCCGGTATGGAAACCCGGTGCTTCGGTCACGTCACCCGCCGCATAGATGTCGGCAACGCTGGTGCGCATGGCCGCATCGACGCGAATGCCGCGCTCGACGGCGACTCCGCTGCCCGCCAGAAAAGCCGTATTCGGCGCGACACCCGCAGCGCAGATCACCAGATCGGCGACGATCTCCCCGCCGGTGCTCAGCTTGGCCAGCAGTGCTCCGCCCTTTTCAGTGATGGCGGTCACCCCGGTATTGACATGCACGCCGACACCCTTGTGCTCGACCCATTGGCGGATCATGTTGCCGGCCTTGGCCGTCATCATTCGCGGCACCATGCGGTCGCCCATTTCGACCACAGTAAGCTTGACGCCACGTGCCGCCAGCGCTTCCATGATGATGCAGCCGATGAAGCCGGCACCGATCTGCAATACCCGTGCTCCCGGTGCAGCTTTCGCCGCAATGGCACGCGCATCTTCGATGGTCCAGCAGGTGTGAACATTGGCCAGATCCATGCCTGGAACCTTGGGCCGCAACGGGTGCGAGCCGCTGGCGATCAGCAGGCGGTCATAAGGCAGGCGCTCGCCGCTGGCGAACTCGACCTGCTTGGCCTTGGCATCAACTTTGACCGCCTTGCCCTCGATCAAATGGATGCGCTCTTTCGCGTAATGGTCGTGGCTCTTGCGCAGATGCGTGCCGGTATCCGGAATCTTTCCGATCAGGAAATAGGGAATCGCCATGCGTGAATACGGCGGTTCCGATTCATCGCCGATGAGGGCGATCTCAGCATCCGGCTGCAGTTTGCGCAGCGTTTCAGCGGCGACCAGGCCTGCCGGACCATTGCCAATGATGACGTGTTTCATGGGGAACCTCAGACAAGAACGCCAAGAAACCGGCATGCCGGCTCCTTGGCGTAGGGGTGCACGTTTACAAGCCCAATCGGCTCAGCGTTTCCTTGCTCGGAACACCTTCGGGACTCCAGCCACGAGCCTTGTAGTACTCCGGCCGCATCTTGTCGATGCCGCTCACCAGACCCTTGGCCGGGCCGGTCTTGGCCGGTTCGGTCTTTAGCCGGGCAGGAAGATCATCGTCCTTGGCGGTGAAGCCGGCGGCATTGTTGAACTGGCGCTCCATGTTCCAGATGCGCTCACCCACCAGGGCCAGCTTTTCCATGGTCCAGTCGCCATCGCAGGCCGCATCGAGTTGCGGCTGCAGGTCGGCCAGCGTCCAGGCGAAGGTGGTGAACACGCAGACACCGGCGGAGTCGAATACTGAGGTGGCATCCTGGAAGGCCTTGACCAGATCGGCCTTGCCTTCGGTCACCAGCGGATCGGTCTTGACCGGAATGCCGAGCACCTCGGAGGCGACGGTATAGCCGCGCAGGTGGCAGGCGCCTCGATTGGACGTCGCGTAAGCGAGGCCCATGCCCTGAATGCCGCGCGAGTCGTAGGCCGGGAACTCCTGCTTCTTGACGCCCATCGACAATTCGGGTCTGCCGTACTTGGCGCACATGCGGGCGGAACCGAGAGCCAGATCCTTGCCGAAGCCTTCGCCCTTGATGAGCATTTCGGCCAGGGCCACCAGCGCCTGACCAGAACCAAAGGGTGCTTCGAGACCGATCTGCTCCTTGGTCAGAATGCCCAGATCATAGAGTTCCATCGCCGCTGCCACCGTAGCGCCAAACGTGATCGGATCGAAGCCGTCTTCGTTGCAGATCAGGTTGGCGTATTGCAAAGCCTCGAGGTCGCCGACGCCGTTGGCCGCGCCCAATGCCCAGGCCGCTTCGTATTCGAGTCCGCCGGAGGCTCCCCAGTACTGGGGTTTGTTGACCACACTGAAATGCGTTTCGTCGATCTTCGAAATACGGCCACAGGCGATGGTGCAGCCAAAGCAGGCGGCGTTGGTGACCAGATGCGCCTTGCCGTCGGTCGGCCGCTTTTCATGCATGGCCTCGGCGGAGATCTTGCGCGCGTCCTCGAACTGCACGTCGCGGTGATTGCGCGTCGGCAGAGCGCCCATCTCGTTGATGACGTTCATCAGCACCTGGGTGCCATAGGTCGGCAGGCCCTGACCGGTAACGGCATTGTCGGCCAGCACTTTCTTGGCCGCCGCAGCCGCTTGCATGAAGGCCTTCGGATTCTTGATGGCAGCGGCCCCCTTGGTGCCGCGCACCGCGACTGCCTTGAGGTTCTTCGAGCCCATCACGGTACCGACGCCGGAGCGCCCGGCAGCACGGTGCAGGTCATTGACGATGCAGGCATACATGACGCCGTTCTCGCCGGCGCGACCAATGCTGCATACGCGCACCTGCGGGTCCTGGTGAGTCTTCTTGATGATCTCTTCGGTCTGCCACACGGTCTTGCCCCACAGGTGGGATGCATCGCGCAGTTCGACCTTGTCGTCTTCAATCGAGAGATAAACCGGCTTGGCTGACTTGCCTTCGAAAATAACCATGTCCCAGCCGGCGAACTTGAGTTCAGCGCCAAAGTAGCCGCCCGAATTGGAGCAGGCGATGGCACCGGTCAGTGCCCCCTTGGTGATCACCGAATAGCGCCCGCCGGTGGAGGCCGGCGTGCCGGTGAGTGGCCCGGTGGCCATGATCAGCTTGTTGGCCGGCGCCAGCGGATCGACCTTGGGGTCGACTTCCTCGACGAAATACTTGGTGGCCAGACCGCGCTGACCGAGGTATTGCTGGGCCCATTCCATGTTGAGGGGCTCGGATTTGCAGGTGCCGTTGTTCAGATCAACGCGCAGGATTTTTCGTGTCCATCCCATGTCAGTCTCCTTAGGCGCTGGCGCGCGGTTGAGTGTCGGTCTTGCCAGCCCACTGGCGCATCTTCTCGAGTCCGGTCCAGTCGGCATCGACGTAGGTGATGGCACCCGTCGGACAGGCCGTGGCACAGGCCGGATCGCCGCCGCAGAGGTCGCACTTCTGCACCTTGCCGGTATCGGCTACGTAGTTGATGGTGCCGAACGGGCAGGCGATGGTGCATACCTTGCAACCAACGCAGGCGTCGGCATGCACAACCTTGGCACCGGTAGCGGCATCGATGCGGATAGCATCGACCGGACAGGCCGTCATGCACCAGGCTTCGGCGCACTGGGTGCAGGTGTAGGGCACCTTGCGTCCGGCGTGCTCGAAATTGAATACCTTGATCCGCGACTTGGCGATGTTGAACACCCCATAGTTCTCGTACGAACAAGCCATCTCGCACTGCAAACATCCGGTGCATTTGTTGGGGTCGATGTGCAACGATTTCTGCATGATGCCTCCTGTTTTATTTGTTGCCGGGATATGCGAACGCGTTCCTATTCTATGCCGCACAAAATAATGTTAGAGGAACTTTCGATGTTGCACCGCCACACATTCAAAATCGCCTCCATCAAGCAAGGAGAAATTCGCTCACCGGCGCCACTTGCGCTGAATCCATCAGCATCGGTGCATGGCCGACACCGGGCACCTCGATCAGCTTCGCACGCGGTCCGCGCTCGCTCATTTGCAGTGCCGCAGCACGGGTCAATAGATCCGATGTCGCACCACGCAGCAGCAGGGTCGGGCATTGGATGCCATCGTACAGCGGCCACAGTTCAACGTCCTTGCCGCCGCTCGCTGCCTGCATTTCGCGGAAGGGCTGGGCAATGCCCGGGTCGTAGGCGAACTCGATCTTGCCGTCGGCCGCAGTGCGCGTCACGTGCACCGTCAGGTGTCGCCACTGCGCATCGGAAAAACTGCCGAAGGTGGCCGAAACGAAACGCACGAAGGCTTCAGCCTGGTCGATGCTGTCGAAGCGCGGCGCCTGGCCCAGATAATCGCCTATGCGCGCCAGCGAAACCGCTGCAATTACGGGCCCCACGTCATTCAGCACCAGCCGCGCGATCGGGCTTTCCGGCTGCGAGGCCAGCGCCATGCCGATCAGACCGCCCATCGACGTGCCGACCCAATGCACGCTCTCCACATTCAACCGCGCCAGCAACGTCGTCATGTCCGCGCAGTATTGCGGCACGTCGTACAGCGACTTGTTACGCAGCCAGTCACTGCGACCTCGCCCCACCACGTCCGGGCAAACCACCCGGTAGTCATCGGCCAGCGCCTGCGCCAGGAAATCAAAATCGCGCGAGCAGCGCGTCAAGCCATGCACGCAAACCAGCACTTTCGGATTTGCCGCATCGCCCCACTCGACATAGGCCATGTGATGGAAGCCCGCCGCACTCAGACACTTCACTTTTCCTTCACGCATTTCCATGTTTCCTTCTCAAAACAAATGCGGGCAAAGCCCGCCAAATATAGTCATCCCCTTCCAAGGGAAGGGGGTCGGGGGGATGGCTCACCAATCTTACCGAACGATGATGGCCGACTCGGCCATCATCGCAATCTGCTCGCGCAGTTCGAGAATGCGCTCTTCCCAATAGCGATTCGTCGCAAACCACGGGAACGCCGCCGGAAAGGCCGGATCGTTCCAGCGCCGCGCCAGCCAGGCCGAATGATGCATCAGGCGCAGCGTGCGCAGCGCCTCGATCAGTTGCAACTCGCGGTCGTCGAATTCGCGGAAGGTCTCGTAACCGGCCAGCACATGCCCGAACTGCTGCCCCATCTCTTCTGCATCGCCGGAAAGCAACATCCACAGATCCTGTATCGCCGGCCCCATGCGGGCATCGTCGAAATCGACGAAGTGCGGACCGTCCCGGGTCCACAGCACGTTGCCGGCGTGGCAGTCGCCATGCAGGCGCAACTGCTCGACGTGCCCGGCGCGCTCGAAGCAGTGGCGCACCCCGTCCAGCGCCTGATCAGCAACGCCCTGCCATACCGATTCCAGTTCAGGCGGTATCACTCGGTTCGCCAGCAGCCAGTCGCGCGACTCGATGCCGAAGTTCTTTATGTTCAGCGTCTCGCGCACCACGAACGGCGCGCGCGCGCCTACGGTGTGGATGCGAGCCATCAAACGCCCCATCCATTCCAGAATCGGCGGCTCTGCGAACTCCGGCGCGCGTCCTCCCTGCTGCGGAAATACCGAGAAGCGGAAACCGCCGTGCGCAAACAAGGTCTTGCCCGCGATGACCAGCGGCGCCACCACCGGCAGTTCATCGGAAAGCATGGCGGCGGTAAAGGCATGCTCCTCGCCGATCTGCGCGTCGCTCCAGCGCCCCGGACGATAGAACTTGGCGATTACCGGCGGGCCCCCTTCGATGCCGATCTGCCAGACCCGGTTCTCGTAACTGTTGAGCGCCATCAGGCGGCCATCACTGCGGTAGCCGAGGGTCTCCACCGCATCGAGAATGCGCTCCGGATTCAGTCCGGAGAAGGGAATCCTGTCACTCGCAGTCCTGGCGTCGTTCATCGACCCGATTCTATCTGCCGGGCGTGCCAATAGCGCCTCCGCTGCTCACGCTCATGTCGAATGGTGATGCCTGCGCTGCTGACGTCGACCCTCACGGCGCCGTCGGAGTCAGTGCGATGCAGCCTCGTGCCGCTTTGCACGTAGCGCGCCACCACGTCGTCCTTCGGATGACCGTAATGATTGCGGTAGCCGACGGGAAAGATGACGTCGTGTGCCGCGACGGCAGTGATGAAACCTTGCGTCGATGAAGTCCGGCTGCCGTGATGCGGCACCGTCATCACCTCCGCCGCCAGATCGGCCGGATGGTTCTTGAGCAGCGCAGTTTCGGAAACCGCCTCGATATCCGAGGTCAGCAAGATCGACTTGCCGCCGGCCGTCACGCGCAGCACACAACTCACATCGTTGGTCTTGCGCGACAGCGGCTCAATGCCCGGATGCAGCATGTCGAAGCGCACGCCATCCCAGTTCCAGCCATCGCCATCGCTGCAAGGCTCTTGCGGCACCGGCTGGGCCGACAAGGCGTGCTCAAAGGGCAGAGAAGCTTTCAGGATCGCCACCGGCAGCGCCGCCAGCACCGACGCCGCGCCACCTTCGTGATCCTTGTCGGCATGGCTGATCACCAGCGTATCCAGCCGGCGCACGCCCACCGCCCGCAGGTAGGGCGCGATGATGCGGTTGCCGCTGTCGGCATCCGTCGAAAAAGCCGGCCCGGCGTCGAACAGCAGATCGTGCGTCGCCGTCTGGACATGAACCGCCAGCCCCTGACCGACATCGAGCACGGTGAGTTCGGCCGCGCCCGGCTCAGGGCGCGGCGGTACTACCGTCAGCAGCGGCAGAAATGCCAGCAGCCCCAGCCAGCGCGCCGGGAAGCCACGCGGCATCAGCAGCCAGACGCCACCAGACAATGCCAGCAGTACCGACCATGCCGGCGGCGCGGCCTGCTGCCACATGGCCAGCGGCAGCCCAGCCAGCCAGTCGATAAAGACCATCAGCCAGGCCGTGATGAGATGCGCCAGCGACAGCAGCGGATCGAGGAAGGGCAAGGCGCCGGCCAGAACCAGCGGCGTGATGATGAAACTGACGACGGGAATCGCCACCGCGTTGGCCAGCGGCGAGACCAGCGAGAACTGCTGGAACAGGGCCAATAATGCCGGCAGCATGCCCAGCGTGACCGCCCATTGCGCACGCCCCCATTCGACCAGCCAATGCGCCGGCCCCAGCCGCCCGCTGCCGATGTGAAACAACAGGGCCACGGCGCCGAAGGATAGCCAGAAGCCGGCCGCCAGCACTGCCCACGGATCGAGCAGCAACACCAGCAGCAACGCCAGCAGCAGCACGCGGGAAGCCGCCAGTTGGCGCCCCGACAGCCGCGCCGCAGCCACCACGCCGAGCATGTACAGCGTACGCTGCGCCGGCACGGCAAAGCCGGCCAGCAGGCAATACAGGAATGCCGCCAGAAAACCGCCGGCTGCCGCCGCGTGCTGTGCCGGCAGCATCAAGGGCAACTTTGCCGAGCGCCGCCACAGCCAGTTGATCAAGGCATAGGCCAGCCCGGCGAACATGGTGATGTGCAGCCCGGAGATGCTCATCAGGTGGGTAATTCCGGTACGAGCGAAGGTCTGCCACAACTCGGCATCGATCGCCTGCTGATCGCCGACCGCCAGCGCAATCAGGATTCCCGCATAGGGCGCATCCGGCAGCGCGGCGCGGAATCGGTCGCGAATGGTCTCGCGCAGCATTTCGACCATGTAGGCCGGCCGCCACACTCGCGCGTCGATGCGCTCCGCGCTGCGCGGCCGCACATAGCCGGTGGCGCGGATATTCCGCTCGAACAGCCAGGCTTCATAGTCGAAGCCATGCGGATTGAAGTTGCCGTGAGGGCGTTTCAGCCGCACCGTGAAGCGCCAGCGTTCGCCGGCGCGGACGGGGATCAGCGGCGAGGCATCATCGTCTGCCGTATCGGGAGTGCGATACCAGACCAGCGAGATGTGCGGCGGCACGCCGGGCACCGCCCGTTCCACATCGAACTCGAAGCGTACGCCGCGTTCCAGCGCCTGCGGCAAACCGGCAACCACGCCGGAGAGTTCGATGTCCGCGCCCTCGATCGCCGCCGGCAGTTCGTCCGCCAGCCGCAGTTGGGCGAAAGTCGCCGCCCAGACGAAACCGAGCACCGCACCGGCGGCAACAAGCGCCACAACCGAGACAAATCGCCGTCCCGGACTCTGCCTGCCGGGAACTCCGCTTCGCGGGCCGGCAAGCGCCGACTTTTGCATCCATCCGCGCAGCACCAGCACCAACAGGCCGCCGGAGGCCAAACCCGCCCGCCACTTCGCATCAGGTAGTTCGGCCTGCTGCTGCAACAGCCAGACACCGCAGGCAAAGGCGAGAACAAGAAGGCGCATGGCCGGTATTATGTCCCCGGCTCATGCTGGGGACGGTAGCCCCTGGTGGGATATGTCCCGGGCACCAGCCTGGGACGGTATCCCCTGACGGGACAAACCTCTAGCCCCCGGACCCGTCCTTTGGCACCGGGCGGCAGCGCCTGCGCTTAGGTCTTCAGTGCGGCGCTGATCTCGGCGAAGGTATGGGCAATCTCGACAGTCTCAACCGGTTCGCCCAACTGGCGGGCGAGCTGGGAGGCGGCGAACAGTCCCCGCAGGATCTGGCGACCGGAAGCATCCTCGTCCACCACGGCAGCATGTCGCCGCCCCGTGGCCTTGAGCGTCGCCACCACATGGCCGACATGCGCATGAAGCACATCGCCCATGCTGATGACTTCGAGCCGATCCTCCGGCGTCATGATATCGCGCACCGATGCGTCTTCACGGGAGATGCCGCGCGCGCTGATGCACTGCAGCGTTTTCTCACCCTGTAGATCGTTCGAGGTGATGATGCCGAGGACATGATTCTCCACGCTAACCACCAGCAGCAGATGCACGTTGCGCCTGCGCATCACCCGCGCGGCGCTATCCACGCTAACGTCCGGATCGATGGTGAAAGCGGTGACTTTCTGGAAGTCGGTCATCACCGCAACCGCCGGGTCGTCCAGCGTGACCTGGGGCGGCAGTGCGTGACTCGGAGTGTGGAAGCGAGTGTGAGGCCGCAGGGGTTTGCTGGGCAGGACTGAATACTGGCGCATGGTGTTTCCTCCTTTGAATCGTTGCGGGCCTTCCGCTTCGGGCGGATTGGTCGCATTCTTCGCTCAAGAAGCGCTTGAAGTCCAAACCATTTTTTTGATAACTGCATTCAAGCACTTGGGTTTACGCCTGTTCCGCACACACCCGCAACCCTGTGCGTATGCCATTACCATCGCTTCTTGTCGACTTTTCCTCTGTCGGTCGAGATGGCTAATGAGCGATAATCGCTGCGATCATTCAGGAGCCATCATGAACCACGTCATTTCCCCTGCCCCGATTCCAACCGTACCGGTAGCCGGCAGCGGCGACAGCTTCCCGGTGCGGCGCATCTACTGCGTCGGCCGCAACTACGCAGCGCATGCGCGTGAGATGGGCTCCGACCCGGACCGCGAGCCGCCCTTCTTTTTCTGCAAGCCGGCCGACGCCATCGTGCCGGTGGCGCCGGGCGGCGCGACGGACGTCGCCTACCCGCCAGAAACGGCGAACTACCACCATGAGGTCGAACTTGTGGTCGCCATCGGCAAGGGCGGCAGGAACATCGCCGTCGATGCGGCCAACCACCATGTCTGGGGCTATACGGTGGGCTTCGACATGACCCGGCGCGACCTGCAGTTCGCCTTGCGCGACAAGGGCCGGCCGTGGGAACTGGGCAAGGCCTTCGACCAGTCGGCGCCGATTGCGCCGATTGTTCCGGCCGGCCGCTGCGGACATCCGGTTGCCGGGAAAATCTGGCTCACGGTGAACGGCCAGTTGAAGCAGCAAGGCGATCTGTCCGACCTCATCTGGTCGGTGCCGGAGACCATCGCCCACCTGTCGAAGTATTTCGAACTTTTCCCCGGAGACCTGATATTTACAGGCACGCCGGACGGCGTCGGCCCGGTGGTCAAGGGCGACCTTGTCACCGGCGGCGCGGAGGGTCTTGGCGAACTGTCGATCCGCATTGTATGAATCCGAATGGAGATCAACCCGGCACGTGCATCCGCTAGAATGATGGCATGCGCAGCAAGCTCCGCAAGCTCCTTCCCGACCATGAAGCGATCCGCAACAACCGCTGGCTCGTACCTTTCGAGAACACCCTGCTGCATCCTCGACTGTGGCATCTCAACCGTCGGTCTGCTGCGGGCGCCGTGGCGGCAGGCATGTTCTGCGGACTGATTCCCGGACCGTTCCAGATGCTCGGTGCCGCGATCTGTGCCGTGACCTTTCGCGTCAATCTGCCCCTGGCCATGGCGACCACGCTGTACACCAATCCCTTCACCATCGTGCCGCTCTACCTTGTCGCCTTCGCCATCGGACAGTGGGCGCTGCCCGGCGGGAACGAGCAATTTGTGGCGCCCCCCGAACCTGGCGAAAGCGGCCTGATTGCCTGGATGCATGCCCTGGTCGACTGGATGATCGGCCTCGGTACGCCGCTAGCCATTGGCCTGGTGCTGCTCGCCGCGGGCCTTGCCCTTGCCAGCTATTTCGCAGTCCGGGTGGTCTGGCGAATTTATCTGATACGTGCCTGGCGCCAGCGCGGTCAAAGGCTTGCGTCATGAACTACGACAGCAACAACGACGACGTACTGCGCCGCGCACGGCATTCGATTGCCGTCTCCCTGATATCTTTTGCGGTCGTACTGGTGGCGGGAACTTTCGGCTACAAGCATTTCGCCGAGGTCGACGCGACCTGGGTCGATGCCATTTACATGACATTCCTGATGATCGCCACCATCGGCTACGGCTCCGGGGTGGAGATTTATCGCCATCCTGACCGGGAGATTTTCACGATGGCGGTGGCCTTTTCCGGCATCGGCATCATGACCTATTTCTTTTCAAGCATCACGGCACTGGTGCTGGCCAGTGACTTCGACAAATCAATGCGGAGGCGACGCATGGACAAAATGATGAAAAAAGTTCGGGGCCACTACATCCTGTGCGGCTTCGGCCGCGTCGGACGCAATGTGGCGGACGAACTGGAGGTCACCAACCACCACTACGTCGCCATCGACGAACACCTGGAACTGCTGGAATCGCATGCCGAAAAGAAGCCGGGCATGCTCTATCTGCATGGTGACGCCGCCGACGACGATCTGCTGATCGGCGCCAACATCGCGGAGGCCAAGGGTGTCTTTGCGGTCACCGGCGACGACAGTCGCAACCTGATGATCAGCCTGACCGCCCGGCAGATCAATCCCGCCGTGCGAATCGTGGCGCGCTGCAATGACCTGCGCAATATCGAAAAAATGCGCAAGGCCGGCGCCGACTCCATCGTCTCGCCGAACTTCACCGGCGGCATGCGCATCGCCTCGGCGATGCTGCGGCCCCACGTCGTGTCTTTTCTTGACGAAATGCTGCGCTCGGTGCACAAGTTGCGGGTCGAGGAAGTGGTGTTGCCAGCCAGTTTCGAACCGCGCCCGCTGTCCACGCTGCACCGGACGCGCAGCGACAACTATGTGTTGCTGGCGGTACGTACGCGCGGCGACTGGGAGTTCAATCCGCGCGGCGACTTCGTCCTGCAGCCGGGCTTCACCGTAGTCGCGATGGCCTCGCCGCAAGGACGCACCGACCTCGAGAACGCCCTGCAGGAGACGAATCAGGCCGACACGGAATAGCCGGCGCGGAGCCTCCCGCTCAGCCTGCCAACACCCCATCCTGCAGGCGCATCACCCGGGCTGCACGCGCCGCCAGATCCATGTCGTGGGTCACCAGCACCAGCGCCGCACGATGCTCGCGGCACAGATCCAGCAGCAATCCGAACACCGCATCGGCCGCGCCGCGATCCAGGTTTCCGGTCGGCTCGTCGGCCAGCAGGCAGGCCGGTTCGGTAACCAGGGCACGCGCCACCGCCACCCGCTGACGTTCGCCGCCCGACAGTTCTCCAGGACGGTGCTTCAAGCGGTGCCCGAGGCCGACCCGGTTCAGCACCGCCGTCGCCTGCTGTTCGGCTTCCGCCCGCGGCATGCGCCGGATCAGCAACGGCATGGCGACATTCTCCACGGCGGTGAATTCCATCAGCAGATGGTGGAACTGATAGACGAAACCCAGCGACTGGTTGCGCAGGCGCCCGCGCTCCGCCTCGCCCACCTGCGCCAGATCCCGGCCATGCAGCTGTACCCGGCCCGCGGTCGGCGTGTCCAGCCCGCCGAGCAGATGCAGCAAGGTACTCTTGCCCGAACCGCTGGCGCCGACGATGGCCACCGTATCGCCAGCGCCGACTTTCAGATCGACCCCGGTGAGGACCGGCACATCGGTCTGGCCCTGATGGAAGATCTTGGTCAGGCCGCGGCATTCGAGAATGGCTTCACTCATAGCGCAGCGCCTCCGCCGGTTGCGTGCGCGAGGCGCGCCAGCTCGGGTACAGCGTCGCCAGCAGGGTGAGGACGAAGGACACCACGCTGATGGTGCCGACGTCCGACCAGTGCAGGTCGGAAGGCAGTTCGCTGATGTAATACACGTCCTTGGCGAGGAACTGCATCCCCAGCAGATGTTCGAGGGCCGGCACCACGATGTCGATGTTGAGCGCCAGGGCGATGCCCCCGGCGACGCCGGCGGCCAGGCCCACGGCCCCGATCAGGGTGCCCTGGACGATAAAGATGGCCATGATGCTCCTGGGACTGGCCCCGAGGGTACGCAGGATGGCGATGTCAGCGCGCTTGTCGGTGACGGCCATGACCAGGGTGGAGACGATGTTGAAGGCGGCCACGGCGACGATCAGCAGCAGGATCAGGAACATCATGCGTTTTTCGATTTCGACGGCGCGAAAGAAGTTGGCATGGCTGCGCGTCCAGTCGCTGACCCCGGCGTCCATAGGCAGAAAACGCAGCAGTTCACGGCCGATCTGCGGCGCGGCGAAGAGGTCGTCGACCTTGAGCCGCACCCCGGAGACCCTGTCGTCCATGCGGTAGAGCAGTTGCGCGTCGCTCATGTGGATCAGGGCCAGACCGGAGTCGAATTCGAACATGCCGGCTTCGAAGATGCCGACGACGTGGAACTGCTTGATGCGCGGCAGGATGGCGGCGGGAGTGACCAGGCCTTGCGGCGCCAGCAGGATGACCTTGTCGCCGGCGCGGGCGCGCAGGGCGCGGGCCAACTCGCTGCCGAGGACGATGCCGAACCCGCCGGGAACAAGCTGGGTGAGCTTGCCCGCCTTCATGTGGCGGCCGAAGTCGGCGACCTTGTCTTCGGCGTCGGGGAGGATGCCGCGCACCATGACGCCGCGCACCTGGCCGTCGAAGGTGAGCATTCCCTGGGCCTGGACGTAGGGGGCGGCAGCCTTGACCCGCGGGTGCCGGGCGGCGCCCTGGACGACGTTGGTCCAGTCGGCCAGTTCGCCGCTTTCACTGCTGATCTGGACATGGGAGACGACGCCGAGGATGCGTTCGCGCAGTTCCTTCTGGAAGCCGTTCATGACCGAAAGCACCACTATCAGCGCCGCCACGCCCAATGCCAGTCCGAGCATGGAGGTCAGCGCGATGAAGGAGATGAAGCGGTTGGACGCCCCTTCGCGCGGCTGGGCGCGCGTGTAGCGCAGTCCGATGAGGAGTTCGTAGGTCATTCGTTTTCCCGGCTATCGGGATTCCATGATTGAAAATTCATCGTGCCGCGTGCAATGCCATTGAATTGCTGTCGGTGGCGAACCGACCGTCTCCTTCGTGCGTAAGCGATCGTTCAACTCACCGCGGCTTCGGGAAGTCCTTCAAGCAGCAACGTCCTGACGGATTCCTGATGTCGCATGAACACAACCCGGCTTTTGTCTGAGCAATGACGTAATCCTTGACCGCCGGATTGCTCCGGTAATCCGCGTAGCTGACGCCAAAGCAGTAGCAGAGCAGGCTATCGCCCGCACCTTCCTTTACACCGACGCGCGTACGCAATCGCGATTTGCTCAGGGTTGAGCCGTCATCGCCGAAATACACGACATCACACGCCGGATCTTCGCAGAAGAAATAACGTGCGGCACCTGGCATCCAGGCCCAGGGCTCACTGATGTGATGGACGATGGTTCGCGCCGATATCTCGGCATATTCCCGTCCATTGACTGGACACCGATGCTTTCTTGTATGGCTGCCGTCACTGCCGAGCGGGGAACAGCAGTCGCTCATGTCCTGTCTTGCCTCGTCTTGCCTTGTCTTGATGAGCACGATTATCCATCTATTCGTTTATTGACGTATGCGCGCTTCTGGCCGGGAACGGCGATTGCGTGGCTGTCAGGCACTGATAAAACCCGGCATTCCGGATGTGCGCCTTTTTGCGGTCGAGGGCTCATGTTAACATGCGAACATGCTGACGCTCATCGTGCCTGGCCTCATCTGGACGCGCCAGGCGCTCGCGGATCTCACCTGTGACATGCCTCTGCCCGCCTTCACCACCCTCCTCGGGCGCGGCCGCCTGCGTCATCGCCCACCTCAAAGCACTGCCGCAGCCCTGGCTGAAATATTCTGCCTCGAGCCTCCGCTCCCTGCGGCGGCCTTGCGCCGGCTTGCGCAGCAGGAGCATTCAGGTCCGGCGGACGCCGGCGAATGGCTTTGTCTCGATCCGGTACGGCTCCGTTTCGAGCAGCGCTCGCTGATCGTCGACGATCCACAGCGACTCGACCTGACCAGCGACGAGGCTGCCGCGCTCGCCGTCTCGCTGGCGCCGACTCTTGCAGAACTCGGCCAGATCGAAGTGATCTCACCCTGCGCCTGGAACCTGCGGCTATCGGCCGCCGCTCCGGTATTTCAGGACTTGCCCGAAGCCGTCGGTCGCCCTGCATCCCTGCTGCCGCTCGATAACGCTCACACGGCGTGGCGCCACGCCATCAGCGAAGCGCAGGTGCTGCTGCACGCCCACCCGGTGAATCAGGCGCGGGAAGCCGCCGGACAGCCGGTGGTGAACTCGCTCTGGCCCTGGGGGGGAGGTCGCCTGCCCGAACTTGACGCTAGCGCCGCCGCCGGCACGCACGACGCGCTCTGGAGCGACGATCCGGTCGCGCAAGGCATTGCCCGCCTCATGCGGATCCATGGCGTCCCGTTGCCGGACGGTTTTAGCGGCACGGCCGCACGAAGGCCGCTGGCAGTCCATCGCGCACTGGAGCATTCTGCCCGCACCGGAGATGCAACGGTCTGGCGCGAACAATTGACCCGGTTGGAAGCCGACTGGCTGGTGCCCGCGCTCGGTGCCCTGCGCAGCGGCCGGCTCGGCGCCTTGCGCCTGCTCGCCCCGGGCGATCTCGCCGCCGCTGAACTGCAGGTCAGCCGCAGCGATCTGTGGAAGTTCTGGCGCAAACCGGCGGCACTGGCGGAACTGGGCTCGCCATGACAAACGCAACCCGTATCACCGTGCGCGATATCCCGCCGCGCGCCACCTGGACCCTCGAACAAGGCGGCGTGCACCCGTTGCTGGCAAGGCTTTACGCGGCGCGCGGCATACGCGGCATGGACGAACTCGATACGCGCAGCAGCGCCCTGCTCTCCCCCGAACAACTCAAGGGTGCCGGCGCGGCAGCGGTACTGCTGGCCGACACCATTGCCGCCGGTCGCAAGATCCTGATCGTCGCCGATTACGACTGCGACGGCGCCACCGGCTGCGCCGTCGGTCTGCGCGCGCTGCGCATGATGGGCGCCACGGTCGATTACCTGGTGCCCGACCGCTTCACCCTCGGCTACGGGCTTTCGCCGGAAGTGGCGCTGTTGGCGGCCGCACGAAAGCCCGACCTGGTAGTCACGGTCGACAACGGCATCGCCAGTGTCGAAGGCGTAGCAGAACTGAAACGCCTCGGCATTGCAACGCTGATTACAGACCATCATCTGCCGGGCGAGGAATTGCCTGCCGCCGACGTGATCGTGAACCCCAACCAATCCGGCTGCGACTTCCCGAGCAAGGCGCTGGCCGGCGTCGGCGTGATGTTCTATGTGGCGCTGGCCTTGCGCGCAGAACTTCGCCGCCGCAGCGCCTGGGCCGAACAGCCGGAGCCGAATCTGGCCGCACTGCTCGATCTGGTCGCACTGGGCACCGTCGCCGACGTGGTGCCGCTGGACCGCAACAACCGCATCCTCGTCGCCCGGGGTCTGGCCCGCATCCGCGGCGGCCAGATGCAGGCCGGCGTTCGCGCACTGTTTTCCGTCGCCGGCCGCGAGCCGGGCCGGGCCGCGACCTTCGATCTCGGCTTCGCCCTCGGCCCGCGCCTCAACGCCGCCGGACGGCTGGCCGACATGTCGCTCGGCATCGAGTGCCTGACCACCGACGATCCCGGCCGCGCCATGAATATCGCCCAGCAACTGGACGCGATCAACCGCGAGCGACGCGTCATCGAGGCCGACATGCGCGAGGATGCCGAACTGCTGCTCGATTCCCTCGACGCGGGGAACCGAGCCAGCCTGACGCTGTTCGATCCCGCCTGGCACCAGGGCGTGATCGGCATCCTGGCCGGCCGCGTCAAGGAGAAGCTGCACCGCCCGACCTTTGCCTTCGCCCGCGGCAACACCGGCGAGCTGAAAGCCTCCGGTCGCTCCATTCGCGGCCTGCATCTGCGCGATGCGCTGGACCTGGTCGCCAAGCGGCATCCGGGCATGCTGTTGCGCTTCGGCGGCCACGCGGCCGCCGCCGGCCTGACGCTCCGCGAAGATCGTCTGGCCGATTTTGAAGCCGCCTTCGAAAAGGTCTGCCGCGAACTCATCCCGCCGGCTGAACTCACGCGTACGCTGGAAACCGACGGCCCGCTCGAATCCGGCTACTTCTCGCTCGACGCGGTGCGCCTGATGCAGCAGGAAGTCTGGGGCCAGGCTTTCCCCGCGCCGCTATTCGCCGACAGTTTCGACGTGCTCAACCAGCGCATCCTGAAAGACAAGCACCTCAAGCTCAAGCTGCAAAAAGGAGGCCAGCGCTTCGATGCGATCCAGTTCAATTTTGCCGAAAGCGCCCCGGGGCGCATCCGCGCCGCCTTCCGCGTCGATATCAACGAATGGAACGGCACGCAGACGGTGCAACTGATGCTGGAGCACTTCGAAGCAATCTGAAGCGCCGGGCAGGAATGCGTTAGCCGGTTACTACCCGCAGCCTCGCTGCCGCTGCAACAATGGCCGACAGGCATGCCGGTGCATGCTTCCAAACCAGGAGAGAGACATGGCGGCGAAGAAAATATTGATGCTGGTCGGCGATTACGTCGAGGACTATGAAGTCATGGTGCCGTTCCAGGCCCTGCTGGCGGTCGGCCACATCGTGCATGCGGTGTGCCCGGACAAGAAGGCCGGCGAAAGTGTCGCCACGGCCATCCACGACTTTGAGGGTCAGCAAACCTATTCCGAAAAACGCGGCCACAATTTCGCGCTGAACGCCGGCTTCGCCGACATCAAGGCTGAAAACTACGACGCACTCGTAATCCCCGGTGGCCGCGCGCCAGAATACCTGCGCCTCAATCCCGCGGTGCTCGACCTCGTTCGCCACTTCTTCAGCACCAACAAGCCGGTGGCAGCGATCTGCCACGGCGCACAGGTGCTGGCCGCGGCCGGCGTGCTCAAGGGCCGAAGCTGCTCGGCCTATCCGGCCTGCAGTGCCGAGGTGGTGCTGGCCGAGGGAAAATTCGCCGAGATCGCCATCGACGCCGCGGTCACCGACGGCAACCTGGTCACGGCACCGGCCTGGCCGGCCCATCCGGCCTGGATCAGCCAGTTCCTCAAGCTGCTCGGTACCCGCATCGAGCTCTGATTCTCCCGTCGGTCGCCGATGGGGTGCTACATTGCGCAGCGGGGATGCATTCGCATTCCCGCTGGCCTTGAGGAGGACAGGCGATGTGCAAGATTTTCATCAGCGCGGACCCCGAACTGTATCACTGCCGATCCCGCTCCCTGCGGCTCTCCGGCGTTGCCACCAGCATCCGGCTGGAAAACCTGTTCTGGCAGGTACTGGAGGAAATCGGTACGCGCGACGGCCTCAGCGTCGCACAACTGATATCACGCCTTTACGATGAACTGACCGAGGCCGGCGGCGACTGTGCCAACTTCAGCTCCTTCCTGCGCGTCAGTTGCGGCCGCTATCTGGCCCTGCAACTGTCAGGGCGCATTCCTGCCGATACCGCGGTGCCGATCCGCTCGCTCGACGCAGACTGGGTACTGGCAGGCGAAAGGGCGCCACGTGGCGGAGCATTTTCGGCGCCAAAGCACCGCGTGGGAATGGTGCAAGCCGCGCGTTGATGTAGCGGCCGGCGCCATTCGCCGTATCATCAGCGCCGACTTTTGAACAGCGCCGACATGGGGCGGTCACCGTATAATCGCGGCCCTTCGCATCAATCTTCCCGCCGCCGTGTCCCAACTCGAACTCGAAACCGCCCGCCGCCGCACCTTCGCCATCATTTCCCACCCGGATGCGGGCAAGACCACGCTGACCGAAAAGCTCCTGTGGTTCGGCGGCGCCATCCAGGTCGCCGGCGAGGTGCGTGCGCGCAAGGCCTCGCGCCACGCCACCTCGGACTGGATGGAACTCGAAAAGCAGCGCGGTATATCGGTCACCAGTTCGGTGATGCAGTTTCCCTACCGCGAGTGCATGATCAACCTGCTCGACACGCCGGGCCATGAGGATTTCTCCGAGGACACCTACCGCACGCTGACCGCCGTCGATTCGGCGGTGATGGTGATCGATTCGGTCAACGGCGTCGAAGCCCAGACCATCAAGCTGCTCAACGTCTGCCGACTGCGCGACACGCCTATCCTGACCTTCATCAACAAGCTCGACCGCGAGGGCCGGCCGCCGATCGAACTGCTCGACGAGATCGAATCGGTACTCGGAATCCAGTGCGCGCCGATGACCTGGCCGATCAGCATGGGCAAGCGCTTTCGCGGCGTGTACCACCTCTACGACGACAGCATCAGCTTCTTCGATCCGCAGGCCGATAAAGGCACGGCCGAAGTCATCAAGGGCCTGCACAACCCGCGCCTCGACGAACTGATCCCCGATCAGGCGGAAGAGTTGCGCATGGAGGTCGAACTGGTGCGCGGCGCCTCGCACACCTTCGATCGCGAAGCCTATCTCGCCGGCAAACAGACGCCGGTGTTCTTCGGCTCGGCGATCAACAACTTCGGCGTGCAGTCGCTGCTCGATGCGGTGGTCGAACTCTCGCCGCCACCGCAGCCGCGGGCAACCGAATCACGCCTGGTGCAACCCGGCGAGCCGAAGTTCTCCGGTTTCGTCTTCAAGATTCAGGCCAACATGGATCCCAAGCATCGCGACCGCATCGCCTTCGTCCGTGTCTGCTCGGGCAAGTTCGAGCGTGGCATCAAGCTGCGGCAGCGCTCGACCGGCAAGATGCTGGCGGTCAACAACGCCATCACCTTCATGGCGCAGGACCGCAACACCACCGACGAGGCCTGGCCGGGTGACATCATCGGCATTCCCAATCACGGCACGGTGCTGCTCGGCGATGCCTTCAGCGAAAGCGAGGATCTCAAGTTCACCGGCATTCCCTGCTTCGCGCCGGAACACTTCCGCCGCGCCCAGATTCGCAACCCGATGAAAATGAAAGCCTTGCAAAAAGGCCTGCAACAGCTGGCCGAGGAAGGCGCCACGCAGCTGTTCAAGCCGATCCACAGCAACGACCTGATCCTCGGCGCGGTGGGCACGCTGCAGTTCGATGTCGTCGCCTACCGGCTGGAGTTCGAATACGGCGTCGACGTCATGTTCGAGCCCTACCCGGTCGCCACCGCGCGCTGGCTGCGCGGCGACACCCTGGCGATACGAGCCCTGGCCGACAAGGCCGGCGTCAATGTGGCGCTCGACGGCGCCGGCGACTACGTCTACCTGGCGCCCAACCGGGTCAATCTGCAGATGACGCAGGAACGTCATCCCGAAGTGAACTTTCTCGAAACGCGCGAGATTCATTAGCTGGCGGTTCCGCGCCGGCCAATGCCGGATCGCTAAGCGATGCCCAGCGCCTTGGCCAGATACTCGAAGAACAGGCAATACAAGGCAATGGGCAAAGGCAGTCCGAGGAGGGTGCCGATCAGATACTCGCGAAAGCCGACGCCGGACATGGCGAGCGTGTAGTTGAGTGCCGGCACCGTCTGAAACAGAATCCTCAGGAAAAGGATGCTTGTGACCGGCTGCGCGTCAAGCTTGCCCAGCAATCCGGTGACGACCCTGCTGTTCAGCTTGCGCAACGCGGCGCCGCCGATCCAGCGAATGGTCAGGAATGTAAACGCGCAGGAGATGCTTGCGGCGATATAAGTCACGACACCTCCCCAGAACTGACCCAGGGCCAGCACCGCCGCCGCCAGAAACAGCCATCCCGGAATCTGGATCAGGTTGCCCAGACAAAACAGCAGGACAAAGACCACCAGCCCGGAGAACTGGTGCTCGATGATCCGGTGCCGCAGAAAATCCAGGCTGAAGTGCTCCCTCAGCCCGGACAGTTCGAATGCGAAAAAAAGCAGGACCAGAAACAAGACTACGGTGAATAGCTGCTGGTACCGGCGCGCCGCCTTGATCTCCAGCATCCGGTCAGCCCTTCTCCGGCAGCGCGTAGCCCGCAAAGAAGAGCACCCGCCGCACATAGTGCTGCGTTTCACGGTAGGGAGGGACTCCGCCGTGTCTCTCGACCGCGCCTTCCCCGGCGTTGTAGGCCGCGGCGACCAGTTCCCAGTCGCCGCCGAAGCGCGCCTTGAGCCACTTCAAATAGGCCAGTCCGCCCTTGATATTGGCCTCCGGATCAAAGGGACTCCGGACGCCGAACCGATCCTGCGTGCCAGGTATCAATTGCATCACGCCCTGGGCATTCTTCGGCGAGACGGCCAGTGCATTGAGATTCGACTCGGTCAGCGCCACTGCCAGGGCGATCCTGACGTCGATGCCATAACGCGCCGCATGACGGCGGATCAGGGCGGCAATCTTCCGCTTTGCAGGTGAGAGCGCAGACAGATAGCCGTCAAGATCGAACTGTTCCAGCATCGGGCCGGCGTCGAAATTGCGACAGTCGTCGCCCAGTTGAGCGCTGCCTGTGGCTTCATCGTAGTGCTCGAACGCCCGCTGGTGCCCGAGCCGGGCCGCAAGGGCGAAATAGGCGTTGGCCAGGGCCGGATTGCGCACGAAGGCGGGGCCATCGGCCAGAATGCGGCCGACGCGAAAGAATCCCTCGGAACTGCCCATGACGCCCGCATCGCAATAGAGCGAAAGGGCCAGTCGCGGATTCTTCCTCAGGCCGACCCCCATTTCGGCAGCCAGGCCCTGCTCCAGCGCCGCGACCACGCGCGGCGCTTCCTCGTCGAGCGCTCCGGCACACGCCGCCGTCGCAAACAGGGCCGCGAAAGCCAGCAGCAGAGCGCGACAGAGGGTCTGCCGGCGCCGGCCAGCGTCGGGCACGCTCACTTCTGCAGCGTGGCTTCCTCGACCAGTACCTTGTACGAATAGCCCATACCGAAGTCTTTGTCGGTGCGCACTACGCCTTTGACCACAACCACATCGCCAACTTTGGCCTGATCCATGGTCGTTACCAGCAGGTCATCCGTCTTGTCCGCGGCCGAACCCGATCCGTCGCGCAGATGAATCCAGTTCTTGCCCATGATCCCGCCGGAGAATTTCACCACCTTGCCGCGAATCAGTGCAGTCTTGTCCTTGAGTTCGCCGCTCTTGGTAATGACTTCGGCAACAGTTCGCGCACCCGGACCACTGGCCTTCGGCACCTTGACGTCGCCGACCGGTTCAGCCTTGGACTGGCCCGAGTGCGCCGCCGCCATCTGACTCCCTGCACCGGCAGTTGGGGCGCCGGTACCGGCCAAAGTGCCAAACACGATCTTCGGGAAGGTTTTCTTCAGCGCCTTGCTCTCGAAATTGGTCATCACCATCGTGTTTTCAATCGTGATCTTGGCCCCCTTCTTCAGCGGCGCCTTGCCAACCGCCGCCCATATCTCACCGTCGGCGGTCTTTAGCCGCAGGTAGCTGTAAATCTCGACATCCTGAACTTCCAGAACCTCGCCCTTGAGCACTGCCGCCGCGGGAGGTATCGGTTGGTCGGCACTCCAGCCGACACTCGCGCAGAGAAGCATAACGACAGCAAAAAGCAATTTCATGGCTTACCTATCCCTTCTGGAAAGAAAACATGCAAATTCGGCTGCAAGACCGCCCAAACGATTCTTGCCGAGCCGCAGAACCGCATTTTACCTGTCGCCGGCGACCGTGCGACGCAACGCAGGTCGCGCCCGGTGACAATTCGTCACCGGACGAAACCTGAGTTTGCTACGTGTTCGAGTCCTATTTGACCGGCGGGCGCTGCGCGTTCTGCGTGTTTTCCTTCATCGCCTCGCGATGCTCACGGCGCTGCTCGCGACGTTCCTGCATCTTCTCCTTCATCTGCGCCTTCTTCTCTTCGCAAGCCTTGGGATCGGCATCGCACTTCTTCTTCCACTCTTCGCGCCTGGCCTGATTTTCCTCGCGCCGTTTTTCCATGTTCTCCTTGATCTGCGCGCACTTTTCCGGGTTGGCCTGGCAACGCTTTTCCTTCTCTTCAGCGCTGAGGACAGGGCCCTTGCCGGGACCCGAACCGGGCATTTGCGCCGCGGCGACACAGACGCCGAGCGAAAGCAGCGATGAGACGAGCAGTTGGCTGACTTTCATTTGCATCTCTCCTTTAAGGTGAAAGTGATCCCGTAACCGCCGAAATCGTACTCCTCCCCGGCAGGTGTTGTCTCGGTGGCCCTGCCGGCTTATAGTTCGCGACACGATGAAAGCCCGCGTTATCCCTATTGTCCGTACGCCCAATCCAATGCCGCAAGGCAGCAGCGAGCTTGCAGCGCCGCTCGAGGGCGACCTGATCGACCGACGCAACCGGCGCGTGCGCGACTTGCGCATTTCGGTCACCGACCGCTGCAATTTCCGCTGCGTATATTGCATGCCGAAAGCCGTGTTCGACCATGAATACGAGTTCCTGCCGCGCAGCAAGCTGCTCTCTTTCGAGGAAATTGTCCGCATCGCCAGCATCTTCGTCGAACAGGGCGTCGAGAAAATCCGCATCACCGGCGGCGAGCCGCTGCTGCGCAAGCACATCGAGAACCTGATCGAACAACTGGCCAGGCTGCCGGTGGAACTGACGCTGACCACCAACGGCTCGCTGCTGGCGAAGAAGGCGCAAGCGCTCAAGGATGCCGGCCTGACCCGCGTCACGGTCAGCCTCGATGGCCTCGACGACGCCGTGTTCAAGCGCATGAACGATGTCGATTACGCAGTCGGCGACGTGCTCGACGGCATAGCCGCGGCAGCCGCCGCCGGCCTGGCGCCGATCAAGGTGAATTGCGTGGTCAAGCGGGGCACCAACGACGACCAGATCCTGCCGCTGGCGCGCCACTTCCGCCACAGCGGCCACATCCTGCGCTTCATCGAGTTCATGGATGTCGGCAGTTCCAACGGCTGGCGCATGGACGAGGTGCTGCCTTCCGCCGACGTGATCGCGCGCATCGGCGAAGAATTTCCGCTCGCGGCCATCGATGCCAACTATGCCGGCGAAGTTGCCGGGCGCTGGCGCTACCGGGACGGCGCGGGCGAGATCGGCGTCATCTCCTCGGTGACGCAGGCGTTCTGCTCCAGCTGCACCCGCATCCGGCTGTCCACCGAAGGCCAGCTCTACACCTGCCTGTTCGCCCAGGGCGGTCACGACCTGCGCGACGCGCTGCGCAAGGGCGCCGGCAACGAAAGGCTGCGACGCGTCATAGCCTCGGTCTGGCGCGAACGAGACGACCGCTATTCGGAGATCCGCACCGCCGCCACCTCCCAGCCCGGTGGCCAGGCCAAAATCGAGATGTCCTACATCGGCGGCTGATCCGGTTCCTTTCACGACTTCGCTGCTCGCATGCACCCATGACCTCCATCTTCCAGCCCCTGTCCTGCACCGACGACTACGATCCGGATTCCCTGCACGTCGATAGTGCCCGCGCGCTGATCCTTGACCTGATAAGGCCCGTCAGCGGCGATGAGCGGGTTGTTGTGCACCAGGCGCTGGATCGCGTGCTAGCGGAGGATGTCATCTCGCCGATCGACGTGCCTGCCCACGACAATTCGGCCATGGACGGCTGGGCCGTGCGTTTCGGCGACCTTGCCGGCAGCGACCAAACTGCGGGCGAAACGCGCCTGAAGAACATCGGCACCGCCCTTGCCGGCAAGGCCTTCGCCGGAAAAGTCGGCCCTGGCGAGACGGTGAGAATCATGACCGGCGCCATCCTGCCGCAGGATGCGGACTGCGTGGTGATCCAGGAAGTGGCGCGCGTCGAGGACGATGCCGTCATCATCCCGCCCGGCCAGCAACGCAAGCAGAACACCCGCCGCGCCGGCGAAGACCTGCAAGCCGGGCGACCGGCAATTGCGACCGGCAAAAAACTGCGCCCGGCCGAAATCGGCATCATCGCCTCGCTCGGCATAGGCGAAGTAACGGTGCGCCGCCGCGTGCGCGTCGCGCTATTCTCCAGCGGCGACGAGCTGTGCTCGATCGGCACGCCGCTGGCGTCCGGCGAAGTCTATGACAGCAACCGCTACACGCTGTGGGGCATGCTCACCCGGCTCGGCTGCGAGGTCATCGACATGGGCGTGGTCCGGGACGATCCGGTCGCCCTCGAGGCGGCGTTTCGCGAAGCCGCCGGCAACGCCGATGCCATCATCACCAGCGGCGGCGTCTCGGTCGGCGAGGCCGATTTCATCAAGCAACTGATGGCCCGGCTGGGCGAAGTCGCCTTCTGGAAAATTGCCATGAAGCCCGGCCGCCCGATGGCCTTCGGACTCATCCAGCCGGAGGATGCCGATGGCCTAAAGGCCCACGGCGCCTGGTTGTTCGGCCTGCCGGGCAACCCGGTGGCGGTGATGGTCACCTTCTACCAGTTCGTCCGGCCGGCCCTGCTCAAGATGGCCGGCGTCGATCCCGTGCCGCCCGTCCCGGCGTTTTCCGTGCGCTGCACGGAAGCCATGAAGAAGGGTCGCGGCCGAACCGAATTCCAGCGCGGCATCCTGTTTCAGGAAAACGGCGAGTGGTGCGTGCGCCCCACCGGCGCGCAGGGTTCCGGCGTACTGCGATCGATGGCCGAGGCCGACTGCTTCATCGTGCTCGAACACGAGCGCGAAAAAGTCGGCGCCGGCGACACGGTGCATGTGCAGTTGATGAGCGGACTGGTCTAGCTGGGGCGCCGGAGCCGCCCGGAACATTCCACCCGGCCCCTTGCGCCACGTTTCCAGCCTTCAGGGTATGCGTCGATGAAGCCGCTTCGGTCACATGTTGCGCAACACGCCCTGCTCCTGTCATTGGTCGCGACGTCCGTCGCCAGTCGCGCCGACGGTTTTGTCTCCGATTCCAAACGCCTCGGCAATTCACGGATGGACATCGTCATGACCGAATCGGCGCGCGGAGCGCGAACTTCCGTGATCGACATCACGATCAAGTCGGTCGGCTCGTCGGTCGGATCCTCGTTCTTCATCGCCTGCAGCCTGCGAACTCTGGCGCGGCAGCGCGGCGGCTTCCGCCATATTGTCAAGCTTGAAGAACAACCCGGGCGCAACCAGATGCTGGTGGGATTTCTCGACACCGCCGATGAAGCTCCTGAAAGGATCGACCCGCGCTTTGCCGGGCAGCGCGCAATCGACGTCGAACAGTTCGCACCGATCTGCGAGCAAATGAAATGAGCCGGGACCGGAACGCCTGACCGCGTTCGCGAATCAGTCGGCAGGATCGCCGGCGCGCACCTGTCCCCGAACCTGGGCCAGGCCACCATCGAAATCCGTCAGGCGCACGCCCATCGCCACCACCGCAGACTCGCCCGGCTGCAGGATGCCGGGCACGGAATACTCCCGGCTGAAGCCGGCCTTCGGCACTGATCCGGCCACCCGCAGATTGCGCAAGGGAATCGGGCTGCGATTGCCGACCCGCAGACCGAGGTTGCCATTGCCGTCCGCCACCGGTTCCACCCGGACATAGTTGCCTGGGTTGCGCGGCAGGTCGAGGCGTGCCAGCGAAGAACCGGCGCGCTTGCCGATATCCGAATCCGACGCGGCGGCCAGTTTGAAATGGTCGATGGCCTTAACCGGATTGCCGGCGCCTTGCGCCAGGTTACCGAGAACGAAATGCGCGGCGGCGGTCGGCAGCAGCGCATTGCTGCGCTCGAGGTCGCTCTGCGCCCCGGCCGCGTTGCCGAGGCGGCTGCGCGTCAGGCCCCGGCTCAGAAAGTAGGCGTAGTAGTCGCCGTTGCGCTGGATCGCCTCACCATACTCATGTTCGGCTTCGGCGGCGCGACCGAGCTTCTTCAGGGCATCGCCGCGCAGGGCGTGGAACATCGCCTCGCGGGGTTCCAGCTTGATGGCGCGCTCCGCCTGCACCAGGGAACGGGCCGGATCCTTTTCCAATAACTTGCGGCCTTCGTCATGGGCGGCATAGGCGGGCTTCGAAGTCGACAGAAAAGCCATCTTGCGCTGGTACACATCCTCGCCGCGATACAAACCCGCCGGCAGGGTCGCCGCCATGCGGCGGTTGGCGTCCACTCTTTCCTGCGAAGGCGGATGGGTGGCGAACATGCCGGCCACCCAGCCAGTGGTCTTGTTGCCCGACAGGCGCACAAAGGTTTCCTGTAGTTCCACCGCCGCCTGCGGATCGTAGCCGGCGCGCACCATGTAGTCGATGCCGTAGTGGTCCGCTTCCAGCTCGTGGTCGCGGCTGAAGCGCAGGCTGAGCAGGGCCGCCCCGCCCGCGGCCGCCGTGTCGATCACTTCATGCGCCTTGTTGTCGGCAGCCAGCACCGAGATGACGGCGGCACCGGCCGCCAGCAGGATGCCCTTCTCCATGGAACTGGCGCCATGGCGGGCCGCCGCATGGACGATTTCGTGCGACAGCACCGCCGCCAGCTCGGCCTCGCTCTTCAGCTCGGTCAGCAAACCGCGATTGACCGCCAGCTTGCCGCCGGGCAACGCCCAGGCGTTGGGCACCGAGTCGTTGATGACAATGAACTCGAACGGCAGGTTCGGCCGGTCGCTGACGCGCACCAGCTTCTGCCCCACTTCACTGACATATGCCGTCAGCGCCGGATCGAGAAGGAACTTGCCGCCGGCCGACTGCTGGCTTTGCAGATACTGCTGGGTCCCGATCCTGATTTCCTGCTGTTCCGACATCAGCGTCAGCTCGGTCTTCTTCGTCACCGGATTGGTGGCGCAACCGCCTGTCAACAGCGCGGCCAGCAGCAGCAGGCCGGTGCACAGCGAGCGGGCGGCAAGCGACGAATTGCGTTGGTTCATGGTTCGATATCTCCGGCGGACAAGCAGGCTATTGTAAAACTGCCCGATAGGCCCGGCCGAACACCTCAAGCCGACATCACAGCTTGTCCAGCGGGCTGAGCACGCCGCGCCCGCCGCGGTTCAGGACATGCGTATAGATCATGGTGGTGGAAACATCCGAATGGCCCAGCAGTTCCTGCACCGTCCGGATGTCGTAGCCTCCTTCCAGCAGATGGGTGGCGAAACTGTGGCGCAAAGTGTGCGGCGTGGCGGGCTTGACGACTCCGGCATCGCGCACCGCCTGCTTCATTGCCCGCTGCACGGCCTGATCCTGCAAATGGTGGCGACGAATGCATCCGTCACGCGGGTCGGTCGACAAACTCCCGGAAGGAAACACAAACTGCCAGCCCCATTCGCGACCAGCCCGCGGATACTTGCGCGAAAGCGCATACGGCAGGAACACCGCGCCGCCGCCGTCCGCGATATCCCGCTCATGAAGCGCCCTCACCCTTAACAGTTGGTCCGCCAGCGGCTTGTCCAGTGTCTCCGGCAACATGGTGACGCGATCCTTGAAACCCTTGCCGTCGCGTATCAGTATCTCGCTGCGCGAAAAGTCGATGTCCTTGACCCGCAAGCGCAGGCACTCCATGAGCCTCATTCCCGTGCCGTAGAGCAGGCTGGCAAGCAACCAATGGGTTCCCGAAAGCCGGGACAGCACAGCCTGAATTTCGTGGCGCGTCAAGACCACCGGCAAGCGCCGCGGCGTCTTCGCCTGCTCGACGTTGAAGTGTTCTTCATCGAAGATCGGGTAGTTCTCGTCGAGGGGCAAGAAGATGTTGTCTTCTTCAAGCGTGTGCAGGATGCAATTCAAGAGACACTGGCCGGTACATTTTTCGGATGGGGTGTGGGTGGAGCCGAAAACATGGTGAAAGTGGCGGCAGTCCTTAACGATCTTGGCTACTCGAAGGTCGTTGGAATTCTCGATGCAAATCGCGCTGGTCTTGCTGCCGACCTTGCAGCGCAATTCCCTTCCTATCATTTCTTTGCGATACCCGCCGATGACGTTAGAACGAAAAAAGCAGTGCCAGCGAAATCGGCTGTTGCAGGTCTGCTAGACGACAACAACATTTCCGTTCGTCCAGAATACGTCGCGCAAACTCGCCAGATGTTCGAAAAGGCAAACCAATACCTGCATGCGTAGCGAATGCCCAACCCATCATTCGAGCGGACCTGCGCGAAAAGCCGCGCAGGCCGCTCAATTCAAACGTTAGATTTCACAAGGCGCATTGAGCGTGGACTCCCCTGGTGACCAGTTATTCCCCGGCAGGGGTCACTCCGCGGGACTCCGGTATTTTGGAGTTTCTTCGGCTCTCGCCGATTCATCAGCCGCTTCAAATAGATGCCGGGCCAGATGCTCGCTGCACAGGGAGTCCTTTGCGAGCCCACGGTCAATGCGTCCTGTTCCATCGTTGAAACCTAACCCTACGTTCCAGCGGAGGCTGCGCCATGAAGCGGCGCACCCCCACTGAACTCCACGTTCGGCGTCAAAATTCCACCTTCATTCCTACCATGTCCGGGCATCCAGCATCTTTAGCCATTTCCTGCGTAACGGTCATCGTTTTTGGTGTCAAGATCGCATCGGCTATCGCCCTTGCACGGTCAATATTCGGCTCATCTGAGGCGCGGCGTAGCGCGTCTCGCAATTGTTCGTTTTCTTCTTCCAACCGTTCGACCTTGGCTTCTGCCAGTTGCGCCCGTTCTTCGTAAGTGGTTCCGTACATTTTGCTTCTCCTAAAAAGTCGGCTCCGGCAAGACGCCGAACCCATCATTCCAGCGGACTCCGCGCAAGAAACGCGCGAAGCCGCTGAATTCAGTCGTTGGGCTGCAGAACGGAACTTTAGTGCCGTGTAAATCGCTCACGGTTTCGTCTGGGGGAAACGGACGCGGGAGGAGCCGCCATGGCTAATATGTTTGCGAACGCCGCTGCCTATGAACGGTACATTGGGCGCTGGAGCGTCCGATTGGGTCGTTCATTTGCCGCTTTCGTCTCATTGACGAACAACGACAAGATCCTCGATGTCGGATGCGGCACGGGATCGCTGGTCGAAGCGATTCTGTGCAGTGCGACGGTGGCCGAAATTGTCGGTATCGATCCCGCGGAAGGATTTATTGAGTATTCCCGCGCCCGCTTCCCTGATCCGAGAATTCGATTTGATCAAGGCAGTGCCTTCGAGCTTCCTTACCCGGACGGGTCCTTTGACCGTACCCTTTCCCTCCTCGTCCTGATGCTAATTCCGCAGCCCGAGAAAGCGGCAAGCGAGATGCGGCGTGTGACCAAGCCGGGCGGAACGGTCGCCGCGTGCACGTGGGACGGCGTCGGGCCGGAGATGAGCGCGATCGTGTGGGAGGAGTTGATCAAGCTCGACCCGGCAGCCGAAGCTCGCGCGGAACGCCTTAAGCACTGCAACGGCAAAGGCCAGCTCGACGCACTTTGGCGAGCGACGGGGTTGGCGAACGTCGAAGAGACCATGATCGACATGCGAACCGATTTCAACTCCTTTGACGACTACTGGTCACCTTTTCTTGCTGGCGTGGGGCCGACAGGAAGCTACGTGGCGGGACTGCCTGCTGATCGCAGAGACGCGCTGGCGGCTGCGCTCCGGGTGAGACTTCTTGCTGGTCGATCAGACGGCCCCATTTCACTTGGTGCGCGGGCCTGGGCGGTCCGTGGCATTGTTTCAGGTGCGTAATGAGACCATGGCCGACAGCCCAACTATCCCTTGCAGCGGACGCGCCGCGAGCGTCGCGCCGCTGAAGGGCACGTTCGACCCCACCTTCACGAGAAAGCGCATTGTGTGTTTGTGCATACAATAAACCTTGACTCGTCACCTCTTTGTACATACACTCTAGCTCATGAAAGTCGACTTTGACCCGATCAAGAACGAGAGAAATGTCAAAGAGCGCCAACTTTCGTTCGAGTGAGCGGCAGAAGTCGATTTCAATACTGCGCTGGTGTTTCCTGACACCCGAAAGGCATATGGCGAAACCCGTTACATCGCGCTGTGCTACCTGGATCGCCGGCTGCATGTGCTGTGCTTTACTGAGACCGAGACGGGCATTCGGGTAATCAGTTTCCGTAAAGCAAATACGAGAGAGGCAAATAGACATGGCAAGCCGCAAACCATTGATTGACGCCGACGGCGAGGTCCGCGAACTGACCGCAGAAGATATGGCGAAATTCAAGCCGGCCGCTGAAGTGTTGCCAGCATCACTTAGAAAAAAGCTCGGCGTGCGCGGGCCACAGAGGACGCCGACCAAAGAACGCATCACCATTCGGTTGTCACGAGAAGTGGTTGAGCAATTTCGCGAAAGTGGCGAGGGCTGGCAAACCCGCGTGGACTCAGCCTTGCGCGAGTGGCTCAAGAATCATTCTCCGGCGTAAGTCATTGCGTCATTCACGCGCGGGGTCGAACCCGTCATTCCACCGGACGCTGCGCGATGAAGCCGCGCAGCGCCGGTTATGTCAAACGTTAGCGGTCAGGACCCTAATGTCTCGCGAATTCCCTGCATGGCGTCAATATCGCGCATGATCTTCGCGGTGGTGAGCGTGTGCGTCCTCGCATTGCTTGCGGGGTGCGTGATGCATGAGACCTACGGCGATAACGCAGTACCGGAAAGCGAACTCGCTGTCGTCGAAGGCTACTGGCGCTACCAATTTCTCTATGACGAGGAGTTGCATATCGTATCAGTCGACGGCAAGCGCGAGGGAGGAAGGAGCGGTTGGCCTTACGCTTATTCCGTTAGTCTGCCGTCGGGAAAGCACTGGCTTCAGTTTGCGATCCTTCGCAATAGTGGCAAAATTGCCATGTGTGCTTTCGAGTGGACATTTGAGGCTCAGCATCGCTATAAGCTGCAACGCCTTCACCATGACCAATTCCTGCTGGCGCACCCGACGTCTTCTCTTTTCGCGGCTTCGATATCAATAGAAGTTACTGCACCTGCGAAGCCAGTTCAAAATGTAAGCACCCCAACAGTTTGCGGCAAAGGGCCAATGTGTCGCCAGAATTCGGACTGCTCTCCGAACTACTCCTGTCAATTCGATGTGAGCTTCGATTTTGGCATCTGCAAACCACGTGACCGCTAACCCTTCATTCCACCGGACGCTGCGCGATGAAGCCGCGCAGCGCCAGTGAATTCAAACGTTAGAGCTTTCAACAAACAAGGGGAGATGTACGCATGAAACATACCGTCGGAATAATTATGTCAGTTTTGATCCTGCTGCTAACAGGATGCGCGTCAGTCCCAATGGCACCTCTGGATCAAGATACAAAGGCGAAGGACTTTTCGCCGGTCCAAAACAAGGCATCCTTATACATCTATCGCAACGAAAGTATGGGTGCAGCAATACCGATGACAGTTTCTGTTAATGGAAAAGCCTTGGGACAGACGGCGGCACAAACATACTTCAGGCTAAACCTCACGCCGGGGAAATATAGCGTCGAATCTCACGCCGAAAATGTTTCAAGCTTTCCATTGCCAGTTGAGGCAGGAAAGAACTATTTCGTGTGGCAAGAAGTAAAGATGGGAATGTGGATGGCAAGAAGTTTGTTACAGCAGGTGGACGAAACCACTGGGCGAGCTGGCGTACTAGAGTCGAAGCTTATTGCGTCGTCAATTTCAGATAATGATTTGGCCCCGCTCGATGCGCCAATGTCCACGCTTCCAGCATCTCAATCGACTTCATCGAATGAGTCCGTAAGCCAAAAGCTACGAGAGTTACAAAATCTACGAAAGGATGGAATCATCACCGAAGAAGAGTTTCAAAAAAAGAAGCTGCCGCTTATGGAAAAGCTCTAACCCGGCAGTCCACACGGACGCTGCGCGATAGAGCCGCGCAGCGCCGGTAACTTCTACGTTCGGCCTCTTGTCGTAGTGCGTAAGCGTTGGACTGATTGACAACGACCTCACATGTTGGCACTATCTCCAACATGAAAGCCGTTCAGCTTGTCAGCACTCGTGTCGCCTACTCAGAGTCTGCGTTCGCGGAATTGGTACTGTGGCGCCTTCCGAATTCACTCAAAGGGTCGGCACACGAGTTCAAGTACAGGCTGGCCTATGTCGTGCGTGGAGAATGCGTTCTGCGCTACGACAACGAAGTCGGGAAGGGCGATCACCGGCATTTCGGCAAAAAGGAAAGTGCCTATGCTTTCACTACGCCGGAGCAATTGATCACAGACTTCCAGAAGGATATTGCGAGGTGGAACCATGAAAACAGTAACTCTTGATGTGCGAACCCCTGCCGATTCCATGGCGGATTTTGCCCGCGCCTGGAAGACAGGAAAAGCTCAGAAGACTGCGCGCATCAGCTTTGCCACTCCCGAGTTGCTTTGGAGGGTGCTAACCGAAAAACGGTGGGAGCTACTCAAGGTGCTTTGCGGGGCGGGGCCGGTGTCCATTCGCGAAGCCGCACGCCGCGCTGAACGCGACGTAAAGGCCGTGCATGGCGATGTCACTGCGCTGCTTAACGCCGGAGTGCTTAACAAGACGGAGGACGGATACATTGTTTTCCCGTATGAGGCTGTGAAAGTCGAGTTTCTGTTGGAGGCTGCGTAGCGTGACTGAGTTTCAAAGGCCGAACCCTGCGGTGCAGGGGACGCTGCGCGATAAAGCCGCGCAGCGTCCCTGAACTCAAACGTTTGGCATCTCGCGACAATGCTTAGACAATTGACTTGCAGTTCAACAATAATCTCGTACTGTGTTGCCGCATGGATACTTGGCGGAGCATTTCTGTCGCCAGCTAGGGCCAGCGATTTTTCAGGGCCAGGACTAAAGGAAGCTAGGGAGGCTGCACTTTGGGTCTGCTACACCGCGCACAAAAATGAAAAGGAGTTGTACGACCTCTCCGCCAGGATCAGCAGTTACAACAAGATGCATCAAGTGTTTAGCAAATATGAGGTGAGAGGATTGAACGAAAGCAGCTTGGATGCTCTAAAACAGGATGCTTTGAAAGCTTGGCCGCGCTACCAAGAACTCGAAGGGCCAGCAAAGACCATGAGCGAGGTGCAAACTCTGCCTGATCCATGCGCCAGCGTCAGAAAGGCTTTTTGATCCGGCCATTGCATATGTCCGAAATAGGCCCAACCCATCCACGAGAAGAACGAAATGCTCGAACTTAGACCAAGCTGTGAGTGCTGCGACAAAAACTTACCGCCGGAGTCCATTGAAGCCCGTATCTGCTCATTCGAGTGCACATTCTGCGTGTCATGCGCCGATACTCTCCTTGGCGGTAAGTGCCCAAACTGCGGGGGAGAGTTGGTGGTTCGTCCTCGGCGTCCGGCCAACAAGCTGGCCAACAATCCACCCTCGACCAACCGCATTTACAACCCTGCTGGTTGCAAGAAGGCCGAGTAACCATGGCGTCGCGCTTCGTGAGCGAAATATATCTATCCTCATCGACGAGTTGCTTCTTTTGTTGCTCGCTCGCCGTATCGCCAGCGCCGACTTCTGCCCGTCCTGGCTTTTCTCTTGCACTGTTGCCCAACCCGGCGATCGAGAGGGGCGCAAGAATCTTTACGGAGAAAGACCTCACCGGATTCGGGTTAATTGCGCAGCGCTCCGATCGGGATTTCAGCTGGGAATGGTTCTCACAAAAATCTGGTTCACGATTCAAGAAACTTCAGGGTGGGCAGCCTGTTGACGTACGGATCGAACGATTCGCGCCCCTGAGTTTGCACGTTCGGCCCCACTAAACGCTCCTATCTTCCACGTTTATCCAGTACTAACGCTTGACGTTATGTCCGCGTCGCGTTAATATTTGCACATGGCAGTCAAGAGCTTCAAGTGCAAGGACACAGAGGCGCTATTCTTTGGGAAACGTGTCCGTCGCTGGGTGAATGTTGAGCGACCTGCGCTCCGAAAACTTGAGCAACTTGACTGGTCTGCTGTCTTGGAAGATCTGCGGGTTCCCCCGGGTAATCAGCTGGAGGCGTTGAAGGGAAATCGCAAGGGGCAGCACTGCATTCGCATCAACGATCAGTGGCGCGTGTGCTTTGTTTGGACCCCGGAGGGCCCGAAGAACGTCGAGATTGTGGATTATCACTAAAGGAATTTGACCATGCGCACCGTTCCCCCTGTTTCTCCCGGTGAAATGCTGGAAGAAGAATTTTTGAAGCCACTTGGGCTGACGAAGTACCGCTTGGCCAAAGACATCGGTGTTCCTCCTCAACGAATTGGCGACATCGTAGCCGGCAAACGCGCCATTACTGCCGACACCGACCTGCGGCTATGTCGGTACTTCGGGCTCAGCGATGGATGGTGGCTTCGTGGGCAGGCCAATTTCGATACTGCAATCGCTCGTGAAGTCATGGGCGAGACGCTTTCGCGGATCTCCAGGTGTCGGTTACTGGCTGCTTGAGCGACCCAGACAGTCCGTGTGGCCGAACCCATCATTCCACCGGACGCTGTGAGATAAAGCCGCGCAGCGCCGGTAAATTCAGACGTTTGGGGGTCTCAGTAACGGAAGCGCAATTGAGCGATCAGAAGCGCACCGCCTTCGATGCGGTATACCATGCGGTGCTCGTCCGTTATGCGGCGTGACCAGTATCCCGACAGCGCATGCTTTAACGCTTCGGGCTTTCCTGCGCCCGCAAAGGGTTCACGCTGTGTTTCTCGTATCAGCTTATTAATTCGCTCGACCATGCGCTTGTCCTGCTTTTGCCAATAGAGATAGTCTTCCCATGCTTCGTCCGCGAAAACCAGCTTCACTTCGCCAGCTTCCGTTCAACGCCTTTGCCGGTTTTCAGTTGTGCCGCCGCCGAGAGAAGGCGCTTGGCGTTGGCGGGTGTGCGCAACAGATAAGCCGTTTCCTCAAGGGCTTTGAAGTCTTCGAGCGAGAGCATCACTACGGCCTGCTCGCCGTTGCGGGTAATGATCAAGGCTTCGTGGTCGTTGCAAACCCGGTCCATGGTGCTGGCGAGGTTGGCGCGGACGGTGGTATAGGTCATTGCATCCATGTTTTCGGCTCCGGATATGTACGCATTACTGTACATCACTGTCCTCCGATTGTCCAGCAATCCGGCGGCGACCCCCAACCCGGCGGTCGACCCCGTTCGCTTCGCTCTCCGGACGCTGCGCGATGACGCCTCGCAGCGCCCGGTCACTCGGTACGGAAGTCCTTGTGACTAATGGCATAACATCCAGAATACGATCGCTAAGAGTACGCGCAGTACGAGTCCCGATGGCGCATCCGCACCAGACTGCTGGCGGCACCGTTTCAGAGTCTCCGTTGGTCCTGACAGACATCACGACAGAAGACGGGGTTGTCGGCCACAGCGTAGTGTTCACATACACTGCCGCTGCGCTCAAACCCACGGCCGACTTGATTCACAATCTGGAGCCACTTATCAGGGATGAACTGTTGGCACCGGTCGAAATCGAACAAAAGCTGTCCAGGCGCTTTCGCCTGCTGGGCACACAAGGCCTTGTTGGTATCGCTCTTTCCGCCATCGACATGGCGCTATGGGATGCGCTTGCGCGAAGTCATGGCGTATCGCTGGTGCGCTTGCTCGGCGGCGCACCCAGACCAATTCCGGCGTACGGCGCAGTGGGCTATGATGGAATTGAAGGTTCCGCCAATGCTGCACAGGAGTGCGCGAAGAAAGGATTTACCGGCGTCAAGGCAAAAATTGGTTACCCCTCAGTGCAGGAGGACCTGGCCGTGATTCGGGCAGTGCGCAAGGCTGTGGGAGATGAGGTCGCGATCATGGTCGACTACAACCAGAGCTTGACTCCGGTTGAGGCAGTACAGCGTCTGCGCGTGCTGGACGAAGAAGGCCTGACCTGGGTCGAAGAGCCAACACTCGCCCACGACTATGCCGGGCATGCAGCCATCGCTCGCGAAGTGAAAACACCGATACAGTGTGGAGAGAACTGGTGGGGCATCTTGGACATGCAGCACGCGATTGATGTTCAAGCATCGGATTTCATGATGCCGGACGTCATGAAGATTGGTGGTGTAACGGGCTGGCTGCGGGCCGCTGCCCTGGCCCAGGCCAAGGGTATTCGCCTTTCCAATCATCTTTTTCCGGAGATCAGCGCACAGCTTCTATGCCTTACACCGACGGCCCACTGGCTCGAATACGCGGATTGGTGGAATCCGATCATGAGCGAGCCTTTGGAAATCACCAATGGCCTGGCAAACATCGAAGCAGCCGTCGGTACCGGAATCGCTTGGAACGAAACAACGGTTGCGCAGTATTCCGCTTGAATGCCACCCCGTGATGCAGGCAACATCGGCCCAACCCGTCATGGCAGAACTTGCCCGCAAGTGCGGCTTTATGGATTTGAAGATTGCTTTAAACACCGGGTACATAAGGCATGACCAGTAAGTTCAGGCACCATCACCACGGACCGGCTCGACAAGACCGCGTCAGCCTGTAATATGGATATTTAGATATTACGACGCCACTCTGCACAGAACCCCATATCGAAAGAGACCAGCCATGCATGCCGCCCTGCTTCCGCGCTATCCGGTACCCGCTCTAAACGTCCCCCTCGTCGCGGGCGGGCGCTTTGTCATGGGGGCAAACCCGGGAGAGAAATTCGACCTCGTCGTCTTCTACAGAGGACTGCACTGCCCCATTTGCGCCAAGTACCTCATGGAACTGGAACGTCTTTCATCGGAATTCGCATCCCGGGGCGTGCAAGTGCTGGCCGTCAGCAGCGACGACGAAACTCGCGGCAAAGAGATGAGCGAAAAGGTAAAGGCTTCAGGCGTAAAGTTCGGCTATGGCCTTAGCCTCCGCTCGGCGCGGCAATGGGGCCTGTACATCAGCGCATCTCGCGGCAAAACCTCCATCGGAATCGAGGAGCCGGCGCTGTTCAGTGAGCCTGGCGTCTTCCTCGTCAGACCGGACGGCACCCTGTATTACGGCGCGGTTCAAACCATGCCGTTCGCCCGGCCGCAATTCCAGGATCTCCTCGGCGCGATCGATTTCGCGGTAGCCAAAGACTATCCGGCACGTGGGGAGTTCGCGGGCGAGGTGTGAACGATGCCTTGCCCTTCCATCGCGGAAATGGCCAAAAGGCGACGCCAATTGGGCATCCGCCATATCGAACGTTGGTCGTCTCAATCTCGCAAGGGGGAGTCGTCTTGAAGAAATTTGCACTCTTCGCCGCGCTATTGCTTTCCGGGAATATTCCGGCGTCTGCGGCGCCTTTGACCGTACCGGCAACCGACCATCCAATTGTCGGCAAATGGCAGTGGACGCGTAGCACGAACAACTGCACGGAAGTCTACGACTATCGCCCCGACGGAACCATCTTCGCCATCAGTGGCGCCGAGGAAACCAGCAGTAGATACAAGATTGCCGGGCAACCCGATGCCGACGGGTTCTATGAGTTGACAGCCGAGTTGGTTAAGTCAAATGGAGCCCAGGATTGTTCGGATAGTCCGCCAAACACGGATACCGATCCGTATACCATCTACATCAACATTCACAAGACGCAACCGACCTATATGGTTTGCCCAACTCCCGGCTGGGATCGTTGCGTCGGCCCGTTTAGACGAGTTCGGCCGTGAACCGGGGCCCGCTTTCGTTTCGGCATGCTCCGGTCGCCGGGCCGTCGCCCGCAAACGCGCGCCAGGCTTCACTCCGTGCGCAGCGCCTCGACCGGATCAAGCCGGGCAGCGCGCCTTGCAGGCAGCACGCCGGCGGCGAGGCCGATGGCGGACGCCAGGGCTTCGGCCAGCAGCACGAATGACAGGGGCGTATGCACCGGCAGTGCCGGGACAAAGAAGCTGATCAACTGCGCCAGACCGAATCCGAGCAGCAGGCCGACCAGCCCGCCGATCGCGGCGAGTGCCACGGCCTCGCCGAGGAAGAGGCCGAGAATAGTCTGCCGCCGTGCGCCGAGCGCCACCAGCAGGCCGATCTCATTGGTGCGCTCGGTGACGGCAATGGTCATGATGGTGACGATGCCGACGCCGCCCACCAGCAGCGAGATACCGCCCAGCGCGCCGACCGCCATGGTCAGCACGTCGAGGATACCGCCCAACGTGCTCAGCATTTCATCCTGGCTGATGATGGTCACATCCTCGCTGCCGTGGCGCGCCTTCATCATTTCCTTGACGGCGGCCACCAGCCCCGCCGCGGGCACGCCTTCGGCGGCGGATAGGTTGATTTCGTTGAGGCCCTCGCGATTGAATAACTCGAGGGCACGTGCCGCAGGCACCCAGGCTGTGTCGTCGAGATCGATGCCGAGAAACTGGCCCTTGGCTTCCATGATGCCGATCACGCGGAACTGCAGGCCGCCGATGCGCACCCGCGTGCCGAGCGCATTCTCGCTGCCGTAGAGTTCGTTCTTCAGCTTGGAGCCCAGCACCACCTGGGCGCGGGCGCTGCCGGCCTCGTCCGCCGGCAGGAACTGGCCGCTGCGCACCCTGAGCTTGAACACCGTAAGCATGCCCGGGCCGACGCCATAGACCGAGACGCGGCGCAGGCGGCCGTTGGCGCTGACTTCGGCGTTGCCGAAGACGCTGGGAGTCATTGCCACCACGTTGGGCAGGCGCGCCAGGGCTTCGGCGTCCTCCAGCGAGAGCGGCCTGGCGCTACTCGGCAGGCCGGACAGGGCACCGCCGCCGGTCTTGGTACGCCCGGGATGGACGCCGACGACATTGGTGCCGAACTGGGTGAACTCGGCCAGTACATAACGGTGGATACCCTCGCCGATCGAGGTCAGCAGGATCACCGCGGCGATGCCGACGGCAATACCGAGCAGGGTCAGGAAGCTTCGCAGGCGCTGCGAAGTGATGGAGCGAATCGCCAGCTTGAGGGCGTCGGTGATCAGCATCGGCCCTCCGCCGGGCCGCCCCAAGGAGGGCCAAAGCGTAAGCCATGGAAGCCGCAAAGCGGCTGAACCTGGGTCGCCCCTTTTCCTGGAAAAGGGGTTGGGGGATAGGTCCTCATGGTCAGTGTTTCATTAATGCCTGCACGGGATCGAGCCGTGCCGCGCGCCGCGCCGGCATGATGCCGAACAGCAGGCCGGTGGATAGCGAGGTCACGAGGGCGGCCACCACCGCCCAGTCCGGCGGGTAGGCAGGGAAGGTCGGGTACATCTGGCGCAGGACGAAGGCGCCGAACAGGCCGAGGCCGTAGCCGGTCAGCGCACCAACCAGTGACAGCATGGCGGCTTCGGCCATGAAAGCATCGCGGATGGTATCGCCGCGCGCGCCGAGCGCCTTGAGCAGGCCGATTTCTGCCGTGCGCTGGGTCACCGCCACCAGCATCACGTTCATCACCAGGATGCCGGCCACGGCCAGGCTGATCGCGGCAATGCCCGCCACTGCGGCGGTCAGTGCGCGCAGCAGTTTGTCGAAGGTGGCCAGCACGGCATCCTGGGTGATAACCGTGACGTCCTCCTCACCGGCATGCCGGACCTTGAGCATGGCTGCCACGTCGCGCTTGACCTCCTCGATCTGGTCGCGGCTCTTGGCCTCGATCAGGATGCGAAACAGCGTATTGGTGTTGAACATGCCCTGGGCGATTGCGACCGGCGCGAACACCACCTCGTCGGTGTTCATGCCCCCCACTCCCTGACCAGTGGCCTTCAATACGCCGACGATGCGCAGGCGGCGATCACCGAGGCGGATCAGTTCGCCCACGGCGGAACGCCCGGCAAAAATCTCGTCTTGAATCTTGGCGCCGATAACGGCCACAGGCGCGCCACGGCTCCAGTCGGCTTCGGGCAGGAAATGGCCCTGGGCCATCTTGAAGCCGCGAATCTCGAGGTAGGTCGACGCAGTACCGGCCACCAGGACTTCGCGCAGCCGGCCGTTGGCATTGATCTCGGAGTTACCGGCGACCAGCGGCGCCACGTGCCGCACCGCGGGCAGGCGGGTCAGCGCCGCCGCATCGTCCACGGTCAGGTCGCGCGGCGTGGTGGTCATCGCATTGGCCGGGCTCAAGCCGCCGGTGGCCGAACGTCCCGGCAGGACGATGACGAGGTTGCTGCCGAGCGCGGAAAACTGCTCGACCACGTAGCGCCGCGCGCCATCGCCGAGCGAGGTGAGGACGACCACCGCCGCCACGCCGATGGCCATGGCCAGCACGGAAAGCGAGGTGCGCAGCGGATAGGCCGTCGCCGCATCGCGGGCAAAACGCAGGACGTCTGCATGGCGCATGGTGTCGCCTCAGGTCGCTGCGGCCGCCATGGACGGTCGCGCACTATCGCTCTTCAACAACCCGTCTTCCATCATCAGTTGGCGCTTCGCCCGCGTGCCGATCTTCGGGTCATGGGTAACGATGATCAGCGTCATGCCACGCTGGTTGAGGGCTTCCAGCAGGTGGATCACGTCGTCGCCGGTGGCGCGGTCGAGGTTGCCGGTCGGCTCGTCGGCGAGCAGCACGGCGGGCTGCATGATGGTGGCGCGGGCGATGGCGACGCGCTGCCGCTGTCCGCCGGAAAGCTGGTCGGGACGGTGGTCGGCGCGCTGGTCGAGGCCGAAATCCTTGAGCGCCTGCGCAACCCGCTGCGCCCGCTGCGCCGCCGGGATGCCGGCCAGCATCATGGGCAGGGCGACATTCTCCGCGGCCGTCAGGCGCGGCACCAGGTGGAAGCTCTGGAAGACGAAGCCGATCCGCTGGCTGCGCACGGCGGCCTGTTCGTCCGGCGTCAGCGTGGTGACATCGCGACCTTCGAGCCGGTAGGAGCCGGCATCGGGCCGGTCGAGCAGGCCGAGCAAGTTGAGCAGAGTGGATTTGCCGGACCCCGACGGCCCCATGATCGCGACGTATTCGCCGGCCTCGATGCTGACGTCGAGACGGCTCAGCGCATGCACCACGCTGTCGCCCAGATGGAAGACGCGCTCGATGCCGGCCAGTTCGATTACGGCCATGCTATTTCGATTTTTCGTCCGCCGTAGCGCGGGCGCCGACTTTCACGCCTTCGCGTTCCAGCGATATGACGATGCGCTCACCCTCGGCCAGCCCGTCTACGATTTCCGTGAACTCCCAGTTGGCGATGCCGGTCTTGACCTTGCGCTCTTCGAGCTTGCCGCTGTCGGCATTCAACACCATGACCTTGCCGCCCTCGATCAGTGCTGCCGTCGGCACACGCAGCACGTTCTGGCGACCGCCGAGCACGATCTCGACGTCGGCGCTGTAGCCGACCAGCAGGTGGCCTGTGGCCGGCATGTCGAAATCCACTTCGACATCGACGGTGCGGGCCTGCTTTTCCACTGCCACGACATAGGGTGCCACGCGCCGCACCTTGCCCTTCAGCGGCTGCTTGGGCATGGCGTCGAACGAAACCCGCACCGGCAGGCCGGCCGTGATCTTGGGCGCATCGACTTCGTCCATCGGCGCCTTGACGTAAAGGCAGGTGTCGTCGATCAGGTCGATCGCCGGCGGCGTCGGCACGCCCGGCGGTGACGGCGTCGAATACTCGCCGAGTTCGCCGACGATCTTGGCGACGATGCCGTCAAACGGCGCATAAAGCACGGTGCGCCCCTGCTCTACCTTCGTCGCGTAGACCTTGGCCTCGGCCTGGCCGACATCGGCCCGGGCGGCGTCGCAGGAAGCCTTGCGCACCTCGGCATCGGTGCGCGCCGTGTCTTCGCCGGCCTCGGAAATGAAACCCTTGGCGCGCAGGCTGCCCTGGCGCGTCGCGTCGCGCGCGGCGCGCGACGCCGCGGTGCAGATCTCGTTGAGGTGCTGGCGGGTCGAGACAAGGCCGGCTTCGGCGAGCCTCTGCTGCGCCTTCTGGTCGTCGTTCCACAGCTTCAACAGGAGCTGGCCCTTCTTCACCTTGTCGCCTTCCTTGACGCCAAGGAATTCGATGCGGCCGCCCATGATGGTCGACAGGCGGGTGCGCAGGCAGGCTTCGACCGTGCCGGCGCGGGTATTGACCACTGTGGACTCGACATTGCCGCGGTCGACGGCCTTCAACACCACGACCACCGGCTTGGCGCGGGTGGTCCAGACAAAGGCGCCGACAAGGAGCGCGATACCGATTAGCGCCGGCAAAACCCGGCGCAGCAGGATGGATGTATTCATGGCGGTCGATTATGCCGTGTTTGCTATGATTCGGCACCTGTTCCCCCGTCCCCTGTTGGGAGTTAATGAGTTGTCCGGTTCTGTAGCACGCCATCTGTCCGGTCGTCATAGTGCCCCGAAGGGGGAACGAGATGAAACGGACGGAACTGCTACAGGAGATCCGGAAGATGAGATTCGAAG
>Ga0208566_1000023_pt1 | contig 124782 bp, 123 predicted proteins | sample PL_2010_150m_FD_184159 | JGI IMG/M metagenome (GOLD analysis project Ga0208566, IMG submission 184159) | Freshwater microbial communities from Powell Lake, British Columbia, Canada to study Microbial Dark Matter (Phase II) - PL_2010_150m... | ecosystem: Environmental > Aquatic > Freshwater >...
CGATCCCAGCGTCGTTCTGGTCCAGTTTCCAGACGCCCGATAGCGTGGGAGGGGGGCATACGACGACCGGCATTGCGGGTGTCTTCACCACTACCGGCATTGCTGGATAGACCACCAGCGTGGCAGCACCGGTCAGCGTTTTCGCCAACGCGCGCGCCGACTGCATGATCGGCAGAACAAAGGGCAGCGTCTGGCCATCGATTTCGGCGCAGTCGCCCAGGGCGTAGACATTGACCGCGCTGGTCTGCAGCATTCGGTCGGTGACGATGCCTCGATTTATCTCCAACCCCGCGCACTGCGCGAGCTGTGTACACGGTTTGAGGCCCACCGCCGATAGCACCACGTCTGCCTCAACCGCTGTTCCGTCGGAAAGGTCGACGCGCAACCCAGCGCCGGTGCGCGACACTTCGCGCGCGGTCATCCCCAAATGCCAGACTACGCCAATAGCTGCCAGACCGAGTTGCAACCGCTCCGCAGCAGCCTCGGGCAACAGCCTGGCCAGTGGCCGTGGCGCCGGGTCGATCACCCGGACGTCGTATCCGGCTGCGGCGAGATCGTTGGCGAACTCGCAACCGATCAAACCCGCGCCCAGCAATGCCACCGTTTTCTTTCCCTCGATGGCGGCGCGAAACCGCGCATACGCGGCGAGGTCGTTGACCCGCAGCACCTCGCGCGCGGCATCACCGGCGATCGGCAGCGCTATCGGATCAGCCCCCACAGCGAGCACCAGTTTCGAGTAGCGGATCGCAGAGCCACCCGCATACACCGTTCGGCCCGCGGTATCAATTGCATCGACCTCGGTATTGGCGAGTACCTGCGCTCCGAGCTGCACGGCCATCTGCATCGCACTGGCGCTTGCGATCTGCGCCGCGGATTTCCCCGCTGCGAGCGCGTTCGACAGCATCGGCTTCGAATAGAAGCTGGCCTCGTCGCGGCTCAGGATCACCAGCGGCATGACCCCATCGAGCTTACGCAACTCGCGCGCGAGGGTATAGCCCGCGAGCCCGCTGCCGATAATGACGACCGGATCCACCTCAGGCCACCGCCTCGGCCATCTCGAAATCGGCTTTGGCCACGCCACAGTCGGGGCAAGCCCAGTCCGCCGGGATGTCTTCCCAAAGCGTACCTGCGGGAATTCCGTCCTCGGGAATTCCCCTGGCTTCGTCATAGATGAAACCGCACACCACACATTGCCATGTTTTCATTAAATTGCTCCTGTTGGATTGAGGGATTACTGTTGCGCCCGAGCCAGCGCAGCCTTGTACTGGTTGGCGTGACGCTCTTCGACCTTGGCCAGCGCGGCGAAGCGTTTGGCTGCTTTCTCAAGCGTGCGACGGAATGCCTGCTCGTGCTCCTTCGATTCGGCGATCTGAGCGTCGAATTCCTTTACCGCGGCGCTATTGCCCTCCTCGACGGCGAGATGGCGGAATTTTGGGTACATTTCGGTGTACTCGTAGGTCTCGCCCTCGATTGCAACCTCGAGCGCCCGCGCCGGACTGAGCTGCGCCTTCGGGTAGAGAAGATCAAGATGGCCGAATGCATGCTGGACTTCCTGCGCGGCGGTCTCCTCGAACACGCGCGCGGTAGCTTCGTCGCCGGCCTCGCGCGCGAGTTTGGCGAAGTAACGATACTTGATATGCGCCATGCTCTCGCCGGCAAATGCGGCTTCGAGGTTCTGGATGGTTACGGATTGTGATTTCATGTCTGGCTCCTTTCGTTTGGTCTAAGGGTGCTACGGAGTCGATTGTGCGCGTTTGACGTAATCGAGTCTAACGGCTAATATTTGTTCTTTTAATCGAATAACTCGATATGGGTGATCTGCCATCCCTGCGTCAACTCAGCTATCTGATCGCGCTGGCCGAACACCTCAATTTCACCCGCGCGGCAGCGTCCTGTTTCGTCACCCAATCGACGCTAAGCGCCGGATTGAAGGAACTGGAGGCGACGCTCGGCGCGTCCCTCGTCGAGCGCGACCGGCAAAGCGTGCTGATGACCCCGCTGGGTCATGAGGTGGTCGGGCGTGCACGGCACCTGCTCGCGCTAGCCAACGACCTCGCCGCGCTCGCTGCCGCAGCAGCCGAACCTATGAGCGGCACCCTGCGTCTTGGCGCCATACCGACGATTGCGCCGTTTCTGTTTCCACGCGTCCTTCCCGGTCTGCGCACCCGGTACCCGAAGCTGAAACTGCTGCTGCGTGAAGACGTCAGCGCGAATTTGTTGCAGCGGCTGGCAAAAGGGCAGCTCGATTTCGCGCTGCTTGCCTTGCCTTACGACGCCGGGGATATGCTGGTGCGCGAACTGTTTGACGACGAGTTCTGGCTGGTCGGTCGCGAGGACGACGCCGAGCTCAGGGCGAAGCATGCGACGGTCACTGCGCCGGTGGCGGAGAAACTGGTGTTGCTGGAGGAGGGCCATTGCCTGCGCCAGCACACGCTCGCCGCCTGCGCCCGCGACGAGTTGTCAAATGCTTCGGGCGTCGAAGCGACCAGCCTGCTGACGCTGGTGCAAATGGTCGAATCCGGCATCGGCCTCGCGCTGGTGCCCGAACTCGCGCTAACTGGCGGACTGCTCAAGGGAACGCGGCTGGTGGCGCGCCCGTTGATTCCGCCCGCACCCAAGCGCTGCATCGCGCTGCTGGCGCGACGCTCGAGCGCGCGACAGTCGGAGTGGGCGGCGTTGGGCGATTTCATTGAGGCCACGCGCACGCGCGACCATTATGCGGTCACCACTTCCAGAGGACGGCGGAACCCGACCCGATAAGCGAAAGTGCGCCCGCTGGATCTAGCGGCGCGGTTCCTGTTTCGATTGCGCCAGCAATGAACGCACGAACGCGCGCGTATGCGCGCCGAAGTTCCGCAGCAGGCCGGTAACCATGCCGCTCATCGCCGTCTGCGCTGCTGGCGGCGATTGGTTCACTACGCCATATAGATCCGGCTCCAGTTCGGTTTCGCCCAGAATATAGGCCGGGTCGGACACATACTTCGCCGGCAGGCTTTGTTCGAGCACGCGGTCCGTGGCGGCGGCGAGCCCATTGGATTCCCGGGTTACGATATCGCGCACGGCGCCGTTGGCGAATGCAGCGCGTCCGGCATCGGCCGAGACGTCTTTGGCCGCATGGATCAGTGCATCTTCGGCGTCGCCGCGAGCAAACGCCTTTCTCATGCGCTGGTATTGATAATTCTCCAGCGACAGATGCCGGTTGGATACCAGGGTAATCGCCTGCTTTTTCGCTTCATGCCAGCCAAGCAGGTCGATGGTATTGATCCACAGCATGCGCGCCACACCCACCCCCGGCAGCACCGTCGCGTGATAGGGCTGGGTCAGATCCTCGATGTAATGCAACGCCCAGCCGGCGAAACGCCAGCCCCAGTAGGGATGACCGGTCTGCAACGCATAGGCCGCCAGCGATTGCCACAGATGAATGCGATATTCCGGGTAGGTTCGCCGCAGGAACCCTGCCGCCTTGTACACAATAGCCGACTCGTGAAAAAAACCCATATGAAACGGCGCCTGGCTGGCAAACTCCAGCGCCGGATTGCCAAACGGTTGCTTGCCGAATCCGTAAACTTTTCCGTAGGGCGTTCCGTTGTCGTCCCACAGGCCGATGTCCATGCCGTAATCGGGCTCATCGGTGGCAGTGGCGACGACCTCCAGCGGCCGCACCAGGTCGCCCGCGTTTAGCTGCAGGAACACGCTTTCCTGCGCCGTGCTCGCGCGTTTGCGCGTGGTAATTTCGGTCCACGACAGCGTCGCCGTTCCCGCCGTATTTTCTCCGGGCCGTGACTGCAGGAACAAGTTCAGTTTCATTTCCGGATTGATGCGCAGCGCCGCAATGAAACGCTGCCTGAGCTCGGTTGGCGTTCCACCGGCTTTGAAGGTCAGCGTGTCGGGCCGCGCCGGGTACAGCGGCACGTTGGCGCGCGCCCACGCCTCTTCGCGCTGCAGCAACTGTTCCAGCCCCTGCGCCTGGGCGGCAATGAATGCGTCGAGGGATTCGACCTTAACCGCGGGCGCGGCCTTGAAATCGGGCATCGCTTCCAACGCCGGCCACGCCCCCAGCGCGTGGTTGCTCCAGGCCGATGCAGGCCCCACCGCGCAGGCCAGCGCCGCCGCCAGGATGCGCGCAATTATTCGTTTCATCGTTCCTTCCCGTGCATGGTTGCGCTTAACACGCCCATGCTAGCCCAGTCGCGGATATCCGGTGATTTTCTGGATTTCATGGTAGAGCGGTTTCAGCCGCGCATACATCTTTTGATAGACGCGATGATACAGCTCATCGTACATTTCGCGATGCTGCGGCAGCGGCTCGAACACGCGCCCGATGCGCGTCATTGCCGCGACCGCACTGGCGAAATCCGGGTGCAGTTTCAATCCAACCGCCGCGTCCATGGCGGCGCCCAGGCCTGAGGTTTCATAGATATGCGGACGCGCGGTCGGAAGACCGAAGATGTCGGCGGTGAGTTGCATCGCCGCGTCGCTTTGCGAGCCGCCGCCCGAAACACGCAGCTCGGTGACCGGTACGCCGCTGCGTTTTTCGATGCGCTCCTTGCCCTCGCGCAGCGCATAGGCCAGGCCTTCAAGGATCGCGCGATAGACATGCGATCGGGTGTGCACATCGCCAAAACCGATGATCGCGCCCTTGGCCTCCGGACCGGGCTGTTTGATCCCGGGCGTCCAGTAGGGTTGCAGCATCAACCCCATCGCACCCGGCGGCACCGCATTCACCAGCTCGTCGAACAGCGCTTCCGGCGCAACACCATGATCGGCCGCCTGCAGCTTTTCGTGCTGGCCGAACTGCTCCTTGAACCAGTTGACCATCCAGTAGCCGCGGAAGATCTGTACTTCAATGCTGTAGGCCCCGGGAATGGCAGAAGGATAGGGCGGGATGAAAGGCGTCACCTCCAGATACTTCGAGCTGGTGGTGTTGATGGTCGCGGTAGTGCCATAGCTGAGGCAACCAATATGGGGTGCGAGGCAGCCGGCGCCGATAACTTCGCACGCCTTGTCGGCGGCGGCGGCAATAAGCGGTGTGCCCGCGCGTATGCCTGTGGCGGCGGCAGCAGCAGCAGTGATCTCGCCGATCACGCTCCCCGGCGGCGCCAGTTCCGGCAGCATCCCGGGTTCGACCGCGAGGGCCTGCCATTTCCAGTCGTTTTTTGCCGCCCATTGCAAGCGCTTGTAATCGAAGGGCACATAGGCCACCTGCGAACCGGCCGAATCGATGAAGCGGCCACATAGCCGGTAATTCAGATACCCGGAGAGCAACAGGAATTTGTCGGTCTGTTTCCAGATCTCCGGCTGCTTCGCCTTGATCCAGTTGATTTCCGCTTCGCCGCGAAAAAAATTGATGGTGCCATCCACACGCGCCAGCTTGAACGCCAGGCTCCACCACGGGCTGATCGCCGGTAAATCGTCGGTGCGCCGCTGATCGAGCCAGGTGATCGCCGGTCGCAGCGGCTTGCCCTGTTTGTCCAGATTGATCACCGTCCCGCGCTGCGTGGTGACGGCGACGCCTTTCACGGTGCTGTTTGAGATCCCGCTTTGCGCCCACAGCTGCCGGCATGCCAGGCACACTGCCTCCCAGTAATCCTCCGGATGATGTTCGGCCCAGCCCGGCTGGTCGGAAAAATAGGCTTGCAGATGAATCTGCGCCTTGGCGACGGTGTTGCCTTGCAGGTCGAACAGCAGCGCGCGCACGCTTTGCGTGCCGTTGTCTATAGACAGAATTGTTTCGCCAGACATGTTGCATCCTAGAACGAAACGTGGATTGCCGCTTCAGTTCGTCATCGCCCCGGCAGGGTATGGTTGCGCGCATCGGCTGACCTGCGCTGCGATCGGGATTGATATACTGCGGCAGTGGTTCCGGCGTCCGGACCGCCATCCCGACCCGTGCTGGTAGCTTACCTGAAAGGCCGCGACAAACCATGCCCCCGACACCCCCGCGCGAACACACGCTTTCCGCCGCAGACGGAACCCCGCTGCATATCGTCGATTGGCCGACCGAAACCGCCGCCGGCAAGGGCGTCGTGTTGATGCATGGACTCGGAGAGCACTGCGGCCGCTACACGCAAGTGGCGCAGTTCTTTAATGATTGCGGCTACGCGGTGCGCGCCTACGACCACCGCGGCCATGGACGTTCAGGTGGGACACGCGGCGATGTACCCGATGCCGATACGCTGCTGCAGGACGCCAAGCGCGTGATCGATGAATTCGCGCGCGAACTCGCCGCGCCGCCCCTTCTGCTCGGGCACAGCATGGGCGGCTTGTTCGCTGCGTACTATGCTTCGCGCGCGCTGTCGCCGCTCGGCGGCCTGATCCTGTCCTCGCCCGCGCTGCGGATCAAGTTGTCGGGCGCGCAAAAAATACTGCTGAGTGTTCTCGGGATGTTTGCGCCCGGATTCGGCATACCGAATGGCCTCAACGCAAAATATCTGTCGCACCGGCAGGAAGTGGTCGACGCCTACAACAGTGACCCGCTGGTCCACGCCAAAATCAGTGCGCGCCTGCTGCGCGCCATGCTGGATGCGATCGAATTCGCCCAGCGCTATGCCTCAGCGCTCAACATCAAGACCTTGCTGGTGGTGGCCGGTGACGATCACCTGGTTGACGCCCGCGGCAGCGAGGAATTCTTCAGCAAACTGGCGCCGGGCATCGGCGCCATGCACCGCTATCCGGGCTACTACCACGAGCTGTTCAACGAAGTCGAAGCCGCGCGCGTATTCGACGCTGTCCGCACCTGGCTGGACCAACTCCCCGGCACCGGTAGCGGCTGAAACGGGGAATCAGGACTTCGACGTGAAATCGAAATCCTCTCCACCGGCGGCGGGCGCCGCAGGGGCAGGCGCGGGCGCGGGGGCTGGACGCGCAGCCGGCGCCGCTCCCGGCACCCTCGCCGCCGCTCGAATGGCTGCCGGCGAAAGATTCGCGCCGGGTTCCGCTGACGCGCCCGGGGCTACACCGTCGGACGCGAACGCCGCCTCCAGATCCTGCTGAATCTGCGCTATGTCGAACGCGGCCCGCCCCTGCATGCGCAGCAGGATGCGCGCCGGCAGGTCCTGGATGCGTGGTACGGCTGCGCGCACGTTGGCTGCGGTTGTCAGCATGGGCACGGCGTGGTTGTTCTTGAAGCCGGGGTTGGCGCGCTCGATCGCGTCGATCACCGCGTTCTGCGCCTTTGCGACGCCCATGAGGAGTTCTGCGAGTTGCGTGTTGTCCATCCCGTTCCCCCTGTTGGTCCTGCTCCGCGCTAATGATACGGCAATCCGCCGGCTATAGCGGCATCGACTTAGCCTCAGTGAGCCGTATCCAGCCGCGCACGATGCGGTAGAACACCCAGATGCCGGTGCCTATCCACAGGGCAATCGCGATAGGAATACCCAGCACTGTTACGAACGCCACGCCTCCCGCGATCAGCCACAGAAGCGCGAACCAGAACGTGCGGATCTGCCAGCCGAAGTGGGAATCGAGCCAGGTGCGGCGCACATCCGAGCGTTTCACATAGTTGAGGATCACCGCGATAATCGACGGCCAGCCCGAGAGAAAGGCCGTGAGAATCAGCGCCGGACTCAGCAGGCCGGAGAGGGCGCTGAACGCATGCAGCGCGTAAATCACGTGCGAAAGCGTGACCAGGCTTTCGCGCGGGAACGGCGCGGGTGCTTGATTGGGGTCTGTTGTGGCCATGTTCGAAGAAAACGGCCGACACCGAATTCTTTGATCCGCGCGCCGCGCGCTATTTGCGCTGCCGCAGCTTGCGGATGGCGGCGATCTGGGCGGACGCTTCGGCTAGTTCGGCCACTGCCTTGGCGTATTCCATTTTTCCGGTCCGGTCCGCGAGGTGTTCCTGCGCGAGCTTGTGTGCTTCCAGCGCCTTGGCTTCGTCCAGGTCGTGGCCGCGGATGGCGGTGTCGGCAAGGACGGTGATCAGGTTCGGTTGCACTTCGAGGATGCCGCCAGCGACGAATATCAGCTCTTCTTCTCCGCCGCTCGCCGGCTTGATGCGTACGGTGCCCGGCTTGATACGCGTGATCAGCGGAGTGTGCCGGGGATAGATTCCGAGCTCGCCCTCTTCGCCGGGCAGCACCACGAACTCGGCCTCGCCGGAATAGATGGCTTCTTCGGCGCTGACGACGTCTACGTGAATTGTGTGTGCCATGGGGCTTAGAACCTTTATTTCCCGACCGCCCGGCAAGCCGGGGGTCGAACCTGTGCTTTATTGCAGGGTCTTCGCTTTTTCGACTGCTTCCTCGATCGCGCCCACCATGTAGAACGCCTGTTCGGGAAGGCTGTCGTAGTCGCCGTTGACGATGCCTTTGAAGCCCTTGATGGTTTCTTTCAGCGGCACGTACTTGCCTTCCTGGCCGGTAAAGTTCTTGGCCACGTCGAACGGCTGCGACAGGAAGCGCTGAATCTTGCGCGCGCGCGCCACCGCCAGTTTGTCCTCGGGCGAAAGCTCATCCATGCCCAGAATGGCGATAATGTCGCGCAGTTCCTTGTAGCGCTGCAGCGTCTGCTGCACCGCGCGCGCCGTCGTGTAGTGCTCTTCGCCCACCACGTGCGGGTCCATCTGGCGGCTGGTCGAATCGAGCGGGTCCACGGCCGGGTAAATGCCGAGCGAGGCGATGTCGCGCGACAGCACCACGGTCGAATCGAGGTGGCCGAAGGTGGTCGCAGGCGACGGGTCGGTCAGGTCGTCGGCCGGCACGTACACCGCCTGGATCGAGGTAATGGAGCCGGTCTTGGTCGAGGTGATGCGCTCCTGCAGCCGGCCCATTTCCTCGGCTAGCGTCGGCTGGTAGCCCACGGCAGAAGGCATGCGACCGAGCAGTGCCGACACTTCGGTGCCGGCCAGGGTGAAGCGATAGATGTTGTCGACGAAGAACAGCACGTCGCGGCCTTCATCGCGGAAGTATTCCGCCATGGTGAGGCCGGTGAGCGCCACGCGCAGTCGGTTGCCAGGCGGCTCGTTCATCTGGCCGTAGACCAGCGCCACTTTGTCCAGCACGCCGCCATCTTTCATCTCGTGATAGAAGTCGTTGCCCTCGCGCGTGCGCTCGCCCACGCCGGCGAACACCGACAGGCCCGAGTGCTTTTTCGCGATGTTGTTGATCAGCTCCATCATGTTTACCGTCTTGCCCACGCCGGCGCCGCCGAACAGGCCGACCTTGCCGCCCTTGGCGAACGGGCATACGAGGTCGATCACCTTGATGCCGGTCTCGAGCAGCTCCTGGCTGGGCGAGAGTTCGTCGTACTTGGGCGCCATACGGTGGATCGAGGCAACTTTCTCGGCGCCGATCGGACCGGCTTCGTCGATCGGGCGGCCAAGCACGTCCATGATGCGGCCCAGAGTTTTCGGTCCTACCGGCACCGAGATCGGCGCGTTGGTGTTGACCACCTTCATGCCGCGGCGCAGACCATCGGAGGATCCCAGCGCGATGGTACGCACGATGCCGTCGCCAAGCTGCTGCTCGACTTCGAGGGTGAGCCCGATCTCGTCCATTTTCAGCGCGTCATAAATATGCGGCATCTGGTCGCGCGCGAACTCCACGTCCACCACGGCGCCGATGCACTGTACGATCGTTCCTTCTTGGCTCATCGTCTTTTCCTAGTAGTTCAGTTCGAATTCGGTTTCTATCTAAACCGCCGCCGCGCCGGCCACAATCTCCGACAATTCCTTGGTGATCGCCGCCTGCCGCGACTTGTTGTAGATCAGCGTCAGCTCATCAATCACGCTGCCCGCGTTGTCGCTCGCGGCTTTCATCGCCACCATGCGCGCGCTTTGCTCCGAGGCCATGTTCTCGGTCACGGACTGGTAGATCAGCGCTTCGATATAGCGCGTGAGCGTCTGGTCGAGCACGGCCTTGGCATCGGGCTCGTAGATGTAATCCCAGGAACCTTCGGGTGCGCCCAGTCGTTCGCCCGACAGCGGCAGGAGCTGTTCCATCACCGGCTCCTGCTTCATCGTGTTGACGAACCTGGTGTAGAAAATCTCCAACCGGTCGAAGCGATCCTCGATATAGCCATCGAGCATGATTTTCAGCGCGCCGATCAGCCGTTCCATATGCGGCTTGTCGCCCAGGCCGACCACGTGCGATACCACGTTGGCGCCCAGGCGCTGCATGAACCCAAGCCCCTTGTTGCCGATGCAGCACACTTCGAAGCTTTCGCCCTGCGTCTCCCACTCGCGCATTTTCGCCAGCGCCATGCGCAGTACATTGGTGTTCAGGCCGCCGCACAGACCTTTATCGGCGGTAACTACGATAATGCCGATTTTCTTCGACGTGTCCCGGACTACCAGATAGGGATGGCGGTACTCCGGATTGGCGTGCGAGAGGTGCGCCGCGACATTGCGGATTTTTTCGGCATAGGGGCGGGCTGCGCGCGTGCGTTCCTGCGCCTTGCGCATCTTGGAGGCCGCGACCATTTCCATCGCCTTGGTGATCTTGCGCGTGTTTTGCACGCTCTTGATCTTGGTCTTGATTTCCTTTGAACCTGCCATTCCTTTGCCTTTCTGCTGACGCCCCTCACCCCAGCCCTCTCCCCGCACGCGGGGAGAGGGAGAGTGTTGCTAGTACGTGCCGTTCTGCTTGAAGTCCTTGACCGCTTCGTGCAGCGTGGCCTCGTCATCCTTCGACAGGTCTTTGGTGCTTTCGATGCGTTCGACCAATGCGGCGTACTTGTCCTTGACGTAGGCGCGCAGGGCACGCTCGGCCGCCAGCGCCTTCTTCGTGTCGATGTCGTCGAAATAGCTGTTGTTCACCGCGAACAGCGTCAGCGCCATCTCCCATACCTGCTGCGGCTCGTACTGCGGCTGTTTCATCAGTTCGGTTACCAGACGCCCGCGCTCAAGCTGCTTTCTGGTGGCCTCGTCCAGATCGGAGGCGAATTGGGCGAAAGCCGCCAGCTCGCGGTACTGCGCCAGAGACAGACGCACGCCGCCGCCGAGCTTCTTGATTACCTTGGTCTGCGCTGCGCCGCCGACGCGCGACACCGAGATGCCGGCGTTGATCGCAGGGCGGATGCCGGCGTTGAACAGATCGGTCTCGAGAAAGATCTGACCGTCGGTGATTGAAATCACGTTGGTCGGCACGAAGGCGGTGACGTCGCCAGCCTGGGTTTCGATGATCGGCAGCGCGGTGAGCGAACCGGTCTTGCCTTTGACAGCGCCCTTGGTGAATTTCTCGACATACGCGGGGTTCACGCGCGCGGCGCGCTCCAGCAGGCGCGAGTGCAGGTAGAACACATCGCCAGGGTAGGCCTCGCGACCCGGCGGGCGGCGCAACAGCAGCGACACCTGACGGTAGGCCCAGGCCTGTTTGGTCAGGTCGTCATAGATGATCAGCGCGTCCTGGCCGCGGTCGCGGAAATATTCGCCCATGGTGCAGCCGGAATAGGGCGCAATGTATTGCATCGCGGCCGACTCCGATGCCGTAGCCGCTACGACTATGGTGTAGGCCATGGCGCCGTGCTCTTCCAGCCTGCGCACCACGTTGACCACGGAGGAGGCTTTCTGCCCGATCGCGACGTAGACGCAAATCAGGTCCTTGCCCTTCTGGTTGATGATGGTGTCGATCGCCACCGCAGTCTTGCCGGTCTGACGGTCACCGATGATCAGCTCGCGCTGTCCGCGGCCGATCGGCACCATGGAGTCGATAGATTTCAGGCCGGTTTGCACCGGCTGCGATACCGTTTGGCGCTCGATCACGCCTGGCGCCACTTTTTCGATCACGTCAGTCATCTTGGCGTTGACCGGGCCTTTGCCGTCAATCGGCTGTCCCAGGGAGTTGACCACGCGGCCGATGAGTTCGGGTCCCACCGGCACATCTAGGATGCGACCGGTGCATTTGACCGTGTCGCCTTCGGAAATGTGCTCATAAGGTCCCAGCACCACGGCGCCGACCGAGTCGCGCTCGAGATTGAGCGCGAGGCCAAACGTATTCTTGGGGAATTCAAGCATCTCACCCGCCATCACGTCCGACAGGCCGTGGATGCGGCAGATGCCGTCGGTTACCGACACCACCGTACCCTGGGTGCGCACATCGGCGGACAGTGCAAGATTCTGGATCTTGCTCTTGATCAGTTCGCTGATCTCGGACGGATTCAACTGTTGCATACTGTCTCCTGAAGCTTAAGTATTCTCAGCTCGCGAGCAGGCCGGCGGCCATCGCGTCCAGCTTGCCGCGCACCGAGCCGTCGATGACTTCGTCGCCGACGATCACGCGCACTCCGCCGATGAGACCGGGATCGATGCTCACCTCGGGATTGATTTTGCGTTTGAAGCGTTTTTCCAGGTCACCCACCAGGCTCGCGAGCTGCGCGCCTTCCAGCGCAAAAGCCGATGTGATCCGGGCATCGACCACGCCTTCGCGCTCGTTCTTGAGCGCTTCGAACTGGCCGAAGATCTCGGGCAGCAGCGTCAGGCGGTCGTATTCGATCAAGAGGCCGACGAAGGTTTTCGCCTCGGCGGAAAAATCGTCCGGGCACAGGGACAGGAACAACTCCTGCAACTGCGGCGCACTCAGGTCATACTTGGCCAGGCATTCCTGCATATCCGGATGCGCAACGACCTGCGCCAGCGCGTCGAGCGTGCCCGACCAAGCGGCAAGCGCGCCGCCGGCGTCGGCGAGTCGGAACACCGCTTCGGCGTAGGGCCGCGCGAGGGTGGCGGTCTCAGCCATAAAGGTCTACAGCTCCCGCTTCAACTGGTTGAGCAGTTCAGCGTGGGTCTGGGCGTTGACTTCTCGCTGCAGGATTTTTTCGGCACCGCCGACCACAAGCGCCGCGACCTGTTCGCGCAGCACTTCCTTGGCGCTGGAAACTTCCTGCTGGATTTCCGACTTGGCACCGGCGATCAGGCGATCACCCTCGGCCTTGGCCGAGCTCTTGGCTTCCTCGATCATCTGCAGGCCGCGCTTTTCGGCGTGGGCGATAATTTCAGCTGCGCGCGCGCGCGCCTTTCCCAACTCCTCGTTTGCGCGTTTGCCCGAGGCCTCCAGCTGTTGCTTGCCCTCTTCGCCCGCGGCCAGGCCGTCGGCTATCTGTTTTTGCCGCTCTTCGATCGCTTTCATCAGCGGCGGCCAGACAAATTTGACCGTAAACAGGATGAACAGGGCGAACGAAACCGCCTGTGCGATCAAAGTCAAGTTGATGTTCATGTTCGAATTCCCCGGCGGGGCTGGTCCGGTGCGAATGGACCAGCGGTGCGATCAAGTTACTTAGGGATGACGGCGAGCAGCGGGTTGCCGAACGCGAACAGCATCGCAATGCCGACGCCGATAATGAACGAGGCGTCGATCAGGCCGAGCAGCAGGAATACTTTCGCCTGCAGTTGCGGAATCAACTCGGGCTGGCGCGCCGCTCCTTCGAGGAATCGGCTGCACATCAGGGCCACGCCGATGCAAGCGCCCATGGCGCCCAGTCCGACCATCAGGCCGATGCCGATGCCGGTGTACGCCTGAATCATGGCCAAGGCTTGAATTTTATCCATCGTAGTGTCCTTTCTTGAACGAAATAGTTAGCGGGGGTTACTGGGGGAAATCAATGGCTCTCGTGAGCCATCGAAATGTAGACAATAGTTAGCATCATGAAGATATAGGCCTGAAGCACCACGATCAGAATGTGAAATATCGACCAGCCGACTCCGAGAATGGCGCCGAAGAACGCGCCGCTGAGGCTGGTCGCGGCCCAGAGCCACAAAAGCAGGAAAATGATTTCACCCGCATACATGTTTCCGTACAGCCGCAGCGAGTGCGACAGCGGCTTGGACACATATTCGACCAGATTGAACAGGAAATTAAACGGCCACAGGATCGGATTTCCACCGAAAGGCGCGCAGAAAAGTTCGTGGATGAAGCCGCGCAGGCCCTTGACTGCGATGGAAAAATAAATCATCAACAGCCAAACCGAAAGCGACAGCGCGAAAGTGGTGTTGACATCGGCGGTGGGCACAATGCGGAATTCGTGCTGGTGGAATACGTGGGTCAGTATCCAGGCCACGATGTCGACCGGCAGAAAATCCATCGCGTTCATCAGCAGCACCCAAACGAATACGGTGAGCGCGGTGGGCGCGACAAAGTCACGCTTGCCATGGAATATACCCTTCACCTGGTCGTCGATAAAGCCGAACAGCAGTTCGACAAATGCCTGGCGCTTGTTCGGAACGCCCGAGGTCGCACCGCGCACCACCCACCACATCAGCGCCGTGGCGACAATGCCGAGTACAGCGCCGGTAACCAGCGAATCGACGTACAGGGTCCAGAACGAGCCGTCCCCGAACGACTGGGCCTTGAAGCTCAGATGGTGCTGAATGTAGCTTGTTGCAGTGAGTTCTTGCTCGGCAGCCATTTCGTCTAACCTGATTGATCCATGTCCAAGGACGATTTAACCCTCGTCGGCAGCAAATAGCGCAAAACTGAATATCAGAATCGAAACAACAAACGATCCCAGCAGCGCGACCACGACAACTTCCTGATAGAGCGCCAAAACAAGCCAAAGCAGCAATCCTGCAAGGAAAAGCTTTACCGCTTCAGCCTTGAGGGCGTCGAACAGAACCTCTCCAGCGGATTTCCCTTTTTTTCCTTCGCTTTTCGCAGCCAGCAACACAAACACCAGCCCGGCAGTGCTACTGATCAGTCCGCCTAGGATTGCCGAAATCGCACCATGGGCGCCCGCAAGCCAAGCCGTAATCGACGCGATGATTATTGTGGCCAGTACTTGCGACCCGAATACCGGGCGGAACTTTCGCCACACTCGCCGCTATCCTCGCTGCAAAACGGCGAAAGTATAGCGGCTTTGACTGCGCACGGTCAATTCAGAATTCAGTGCCTAGGGGTGCAATGCCTTGATCCACATCAACATGAATAGTCGAATCAAATGGCACGGGCGCGGTGGTTGGTCCATCCGGCGGCCTGTCAAAATCTAGCGCGCCACGGGTTTCTTCTTACGTTTGGCCGCGGCTTCGGGAACGTCCGTCATGGAAAAGTACCAGTCGGTGTATTCAAAACCAGCTTTTGCTCTGGCGTCAGCGTCTTTCGCCGTGGCGGGCGGCGGTACGATCACTTTCTGACCGGGACACCAACCTTCGGGTGTCGCAACATTGTGCCGGTCGCTGGTTTTCAGCGCTTCGAGCAATCGCAGAAACTCCTCCACCGAACGGCCATTGGTCATCGGGTAGTAGACCATCGCCCGCACCACGCTTTCGGGGTCGATGAAGAACGTCGCGCGTACCGCAGAAGTATCGCTCGCGCCGGGTTGAATCATGCCGAAATCGTGGGCGATTTGCATCGACAAGTCGGCGATCACCGGGAACGGAATTTCCACGCCAAATTTTTCCTTGATGTTACGGATCCAGGCGAGATGCGAATAGTTTGAGTCGATGGATAGCCCCAGCAACTCGCAGCCGAGCTTCTGGAAACGCTGATGCGACTTGGCAAAAGCGATGAATTCGGTGGTGCACACCGGCGTGAAATCGGCCGGGTGGGAAAATAAGACCAGCCATTTTCCACGGTAATCCTTAAGCGAACGCGGGCCATGCGTGGTCTTGGCGGTAAAATCCGGCGCGGGTTCGTTGATGCGCGGCAGCTTGGCGGTCCAGACGTTTTCCATTGTGTGCTCCTTTGCTGCGGAGTTTAGCTCCGCCTCCTGTCCTGGTTAATCCTGAAAGCGGGCGATGATCTCCGCTGGAATAACGCCCGCTTTCATTCCCTCGGGATTGGCCGGATCGCGCAGACCCCATACTCTGACCTCGCGCCCTTCGACGATGATATTACCGTTGTTGTGTATCCGGTGCTCGACCACAAACACCTTGCTGCGCCATTCCCCTATCCAGGTTTCAACCGTGATCTGATCGCCGAAGCGCGACGGCCCGCGAAAACTGGCGCTGGCATCGACCAGCGCCACGCCCGCCATCCGGTACTGCGGAAACATTTGCGCCCAAGGCAGTCCGCGGGAGCGAAACATCCGTTCAGTGGCGCGATCGAACCAGTCGAAATAACGCGGGTAGAAAACGATCCGCGCCGGATCGCAATCGGCGAAATCGACCGTAATCTCAATCCGGGAAGGCGTCATATCCTATTGATAGCGAAATTCTATTCAGCTTGGCTACGTTGCAGGCGCACAACCGATGCGGTGTTCCAGGCTTCAGGGTCGTATTATGCCGACTTCCACCACCGGCGATCCAGCCAATTGGTGGCGCAGTAGAAGCCGGGCGGGCGCATGGTGATTCCTGTCGATGCTGAGGGCGAAGTGCAATTACTGCACGTCATGGTCACGCGCGCCCACGGCGCGATTTCGAATCAGCGCAGCCTGCCGGTGCGCTTCATGCCGGTTACTCGCTACATACAAATAGGCGCCGGCCGCGCCAGAAAAAGAAGCGTCAATTCTTGAATTTCGACAGCAGGTCATCCAGATGCTCGTGGCTGGAATAGCTGATTACCAGTTTACCTGCGCCTTTCTTGCCGGGCTTGATCGCGACCGTGGTGCCAAATTTTTCCGCCAGTTCTTCCTCGAACCGCAGGATGTCACGACTGATTTTGAGCCGGCTCGATTTCTTTGACTTCGGATTCAGAATCTCCTGCACCAATTTCTCGGTCTCGCGCACCGACAGTCCGCGCTCCGCGACACGAATTGCCACGTCCTCCTGGCGCCGGCCTTCCAGCGCGAGCAGCGCGCGCGCATGACCCATGTCGATCCGGCCGTCATAGAGCAATGCCTGTACTGATTGCGGCAGATTCAATAGCCGCAGCAGATTCGAAGTCGCGGCGCGTGAGCGGCCGACCGACTCTGCCGCCTCCTGGTGTGTCATTTTGAATTCGTTGATCAGGCGGTGTATGCCGCTGGCTTCTTCCAGCGGATTCAGATTCTCGCGCTGAATATTTTCGATCAGCGCCATGGCGAGTGCAGCCGAATCGGCTACCTCGCGGATTACCGCCGGTACTTCGCGCAAACCGGCGAGTTTTGCCGCGCGCCAGCGCCGCTCGCCGGCGATGATTTCATAACGTCCCTTACCCAGGGAGCGCGCCAGAATCGGCTGCATTACACCCTGGGTCTTGAGCGAGCGCGCCAGTTCTTCCAGCGAAGCCTGATCCATGCGCGTGCGCGGCTGATATTTGCCCGGCTGCAGTTGTTCCAGCTTGAGCGTCCTGAGAACGTCGCCGCCACCGGATTCTTCGTCCTTGGCCAACAGCGCGTCCAGCCCGCGTCCTAAACCTTTCATTTTCGTTTGTCCAATCTGAACATTTGACTTACGCTAACCACCTAAATTATTCCAGCCGGCGAGCGCGACAACACCTCGTCCGCCAGCGCCATGTATGCCTGCGAGCCTTTACATGCTTTGTCCAGGCTTACCGCGGGCGCGCCGTAGCTGGGTGCTTCGGCCAGGCGCACATTGCGCGGAATGATCGTGGCGTAAAGTTTGTCGCCGAAATGTTGTTGCAGTTGTGCCGAAACCTGCTGTGTAAGCGAGTTGCGCGGATCGTACATGGTGCGTAACAGCCCCTCGATTTCGAGCCGCGGATTGAGATGCTTGCGCACCTTGCGTATGGTTTCCACCAGATCGCTCAGGCCTTCGAGAGCGAAATACTCGCATTGCATCGGAATCATCACCGCGTCGGCCGCGACCAGTCCGTTGAGGGTGAGCAGATTGAGCGCCGGCGGGCAGTCCAGAAGCACGAAATCGTATTCTGCCGCGATCGTTGCCAATGCCGTTTTGAGCCGCGTTTCGCGATTTTCCAGATCCACCATTTCGACCTCGGCGCCGGAAAGCTCGCGGTTGGACGGCACCATGTCATAGCCGCCGCTTTCCGATTTTTGCCGCACCGACTGGATCGCGGTCAACCCCAGGAGAACCTGGTAGACCGAGCGTTCCAGGCTGCGCTTTTCGATGCCGCTGCCCATGGTGGCGTTGCCCTGCGGATCGAGATCAACGAGAAGCACGCGCTTACCGGCGCCTGCGAGGCCGGCGGCTAGATTGACGCAGGTTGTGGTCTTGCCCACGCCGCCCTTCTGATTGGCCACCGCGAGAATGCGCGTCATCAGGCAGTCTTTCCCTGCAGTCCGATCAGCGCCAGATGTCGCGCGCCGTCGAGGCCGGGAATGGCTAGCGGCAGCACCTGCCGCACTTTGCAATCCGCCGGTAATTTTTCGATTTCCTCATAGGGATGCAATCCCTTCATCGCGGCGATAGCCCCGCCCGGCGCGAGCAGGTGCCGCGTTACCCGTACAAATTCCCCCATGTCGGAAAAGGCGCGCGAAATGATTACATCGAATTTTTTTTGCGTCTGCCAGGACTCGACGCGCTCGCTGCACACGTCGGCGTTCTGCAGCTTGAGCTCGATCACTGCCTGATTCAGGAACGCTACTTTCTTGTGATTGCTGTCGAGCAGAGTTACCTGCATCTCCGGGTAGGCGAGCGCCAGCGGAATTCCCGGTAGTCCGGCACCACTGCCCACATCGAGCAAGCGCGTAGCATGCAGATGCGGCGCCACCGCCAGGCAATCGAGCAGGTGATGACTCACCATCTTCTCCGGCTCGCGAATCGCGGTGAGGTTATATACGCGATTCCATTTTTCAATTAACTGGATGTAGTCGAGCAGTCGCTGCTGGGTGTCCCGGCCCAGGGTCAACCCGAGGGCGATGAGCCCGCGCTTGAGTTGATCGGCCGTGGTCATGCCGCGGGTCGCTCAGCGCGGGAATCGTCCGCAGGTAAATCGTCTGGACTGTGTTTGGCCCGTTCCAGCGCGTGCACGCGCACAGGCAGGTGTTCCGCGGTTTCGGAATTCACGAAGCCGCGTTTCAGATGCACCAGGAGCAAGGAAATCGCCGCCGGCGTAAGGCCCGAGATGCGCGAGGCCTGGCCTATGGTTTCGGGTTTGTGCTGATTGAGTTTTTGCTGCACTTCCCGCGACAATCCGCGCACCACGCGGTAATCGAGTTCGCGCGGCAACGCGGTCGCTTCATATTGCTCGCGCCTCAAGACTTCTTCTTGCTGGCGGGCGATATAACCATCGTATTTGATCTGGATCTCAACCTGCGCAGCCACCAGCGGGTCTGAAACAGGCTCTCCCGCCCCTGGCAGGGACATCAGGCTGGCGTAGCTTACATCCGGACGCCGCAACAACTCAGTGAGCGCATACTCTCGTTCTATGCCTTTACCCAGAACCCTCTCGGCATCCGCGTCAGCCAGAACGCTAGGGTTGATCCAGATTGATTTGAGGCGCTCGAGTTCAGTCGCGACCGCTTCGCGCTTGCGCTCGAACGCTTCCCAGCGGACGTCATCAACCAGGCCCAGATCACGACCGATAGCGGTCAGGCGCAGGTCCGCATTGTCCTCCCGCAGCATTAATCGATACTCTGCGCGGCTGGTAAACATGCGATAGGGCTCGGACACGCCGCGCGTAATGAGGTCGTCCACCAGCACGCCGATATAGGCTTGATCGCGACGCGGGCACCACCCGTCCCGGCCCTGCGCTTGCAACGCCGCGTTGATGCCAGCGAGCAGACCCTGGGCAGCGGCTTCCTCATAACCCGTGGTCCCGTTTATCTGGCCCGCAAAGAACAGTCCGGATATCGCCTTTGTTTCCAGCGTAGACCGCAGACCGCGCGGATCAAAGTAATCGTATTCGATGGCATACCCCGGGCGTAGAATCCGTGCCTGTTCCATGCCCTTGATCGAGCGCACCAGCTCGAGCTGAACGTCGAATGGCAGGCTGGTTGAAATCCCGTTGGGATAGAACTCGTTGGTTGTGAGCCCTTCGGGCTCGAGAAAAATCTGATGGCTCGCCTTGCCGGCGAAGCGATGGATCTTGTCCTCGATCGAAGGACAGTAACGCGGGCCTATGCCTTCGATCACCCCGGTGTACATGGGCGAGCGGTCCAGGCCGGCGCGAATGATTTCGTGGGTACGCGCGTTGGTGTGCGTGATCCAGCAAGGCAGCTGCCGTGGATGCAGGTCGCGGCTTCCAAGGTAGGAGAACACCGGCGCCGGGTCGTCCCCCGGCTGCTCCTGCATTACCGAGAAATCGATGGAGCGGCCGTCGATGCGCGGCGGCGTACCAGTTTTTAGGCGGCCGACCGGGAGCTTCAATTCGCGCAGTCGCGCCGCCAGACTGAGCGACGGCGGATCGCCCGCCCGCCCCGCTTGGTAGTTGAACATACCGACGTGAATCAATCCGGACAGAAACGTCCCCGTGGTCAACACCACCGTGCGTCCACGGAAGCGGATACCGAGCTGCGTCACTACGCCGCTGACCCGGTCGCCCTCGAGCGTCAGGTCGTCCACCGCCTGCTGGAACAAGGCTAGATTCGGCTGGTTTTCCAGACGTGTACGGATCGCTTGCCTGTATAGAATCCGATCCGCCTGGGCGCGGGTGGCGCGCACCGCCGCGCCCTTGCTCGAGTTGAGAATACGGAACTGGATGCCGGCCTCGTCGGTGGCGATGGCCATGGCGCCGCCCAGCGCGTCAATCTCCTTCACCAGATGGCCTTTACCGATGCCGCCGACCGAAGGATTGCACGACATCTGCCCCAGCGTCTCGATATTGTGCGTGAGCAGCAGTGTGCTGCAGCCGGCGCGGGCTGCGGCAAGCGCTGCCTCGGTCCCGGCGTGTCCGCCGCCAACCACGATCACATCGAATTCGGTGGGAAAATACATGTGTCCGCCGCCGTGCCAAAGAGGCGCGATTTTACGCTGATTCGCGTCGGTCCGTGAGCGCTTGTTTCACGTGGAACAAGGGCGAATCCGGAACGCTGCGGGAATGCTCCGCAGAGTAATTGTGCAGCACAGACTCGGGCTCGCCAACGGATTTGCCTACGAATGTTCCACGTGAAACATTGCGCCTGCGGGCTTGGGCAGTTTGTTGCGGAGCGACGGCGGGCGAGGGCCACAGAAACGGGTCGACCCAGCGGCATGCCTGTCTATGCCGCGTTGACCGACACAAACCCCAGATAACTCTCGATCACGCGCGGATTGGAGGCGAGTTCGGCACTCGGCCCTTCTACGACAATTTCGCCGGTTTCGAGCACGTAGCCGTAGTCCGCGACCTGTAAAGCAGCGCGGGCGTTTTGCTCCACCAGCAGAATGGAGACCCCTTTGTCGCGCAGGCCGGCGATGACGCGAAAGATATCGCGCACGATCAGCGGCGCCAGACCCAGACTGGGTTCATCCAGCATCAGCAGGCGCGGTCGGCTCATCAGCGCGCGACCGAGCGCGAGCATTTGCCGTTCGCCGCCGGATAGGGTACCGGCCATCTGCCGGCGGCGTTCCTGCAACCGGGGAAACAGCTGGTACACCCGCTCGAAATCCTCGCCGACGGTTTTGTCTCGTTTGCGATAGCGGTGAAATGCACCCAGCGTCAGATTGTCCTCGACGGTCATGGCGGCGAACAGTTCGCGCCGCTCCGGCACCAGGCACAGGCCGCGGCTCACGCGTCGCTCTGCCTCGACGCGCATTATTTCCTCGCCAGCATAGTTGACACTGCCGCGGGCGGGCAGCATGCCCATGAGTGCGGCCAGGAGCGTGGTTTTGCCGGCGCCGTTGGGGCCGATGACCGTAACTATCCGACCCTGCTCCACCTGCAACCCGACACGATGCACCGCCTCGACTTTGCCGTAAGCAACGCACAGATCGCGCACGTCGAGCAGCAGGTTCAATTCACGCTGCCCAGGTAGGCTTCCAGCACCGCCGGATTGGTCTGAATTTCACGAGGTAGCCCCTCGGCGAGTTTTTCACCGAAATCCATCACCACCAGGCGGTCGACCAGCTGCATCACGAACTCCATGTCGTGCTCGACCAGGAGGATGCTCATTCCCTCAGCCTTGAGCCCACGCAACAACTCGGCAAGCGCGCGCTTTTCCTGATAGCGCAGCCCGGCCGCTGGCTCATCGAGCAGCAGCAGAACCGGGTCAGCACAAAGCGCACGCGCGATTTCGAGAATGCGCTGCTGGCCAAGCGCCAGACTGCCCGCCTGCTCGTGCATGCTGGCTCCGAGTCCCACGCGTTCGAGCTGCTGCGCCGCCTCGGCAAGCAGCGTCGCCTCCTCCGCACGCTCCAAGCGAAGCGCAGCGCTGACGACGCCCTTTCTGCCACGCAGGTGCGCGCCGATGGCGACGTTCTCCAGTACGCTCATCGTTGGCAGCAAGTGCACCTGCTGGAAGGTGCGCGCCAGTCCGCGCGGAATTATGGCGCGTGCGGACAGCCGGTCGATGCGCTCGCCGCGGAAATGTACTTCGCCTCCAGACGCCGGCAGCACGCCCGTAATTAAATTGAATACGGTGCTCTTCCCCGCACCGTTGGGTCCGATCAGGCCCAGAATCTCACCGCTGCGCATGGTGAAGGACAAATCATTCACCGCAACCAAGCCGCCGAACGCCTTGCGCGCGCCGATTACGTCCAACAGCGCTTCGCCTGCAGCCGGTCGTATGCGCCGCTGCAGCACCTGACTCACAGGCGCCAGGAGTTTCTTCGGCGCAGGAAAGAAACGCACGGCGAGCGGCATGATGCCTTCACGAGCGCGCTGCAGCAGCAGCACCAGTAGCACGCCAAAAACGATCATCTCGAAATTGCCGCTTTGCCCAAGAAGTTTCGGCAGAATATTCTGCAGCCACTGTTTAAGTATGGTCAGAATCCCCGCCCCTACTACCGCGCCCCAGACCGACGCGGCTCCTCCGACCACTGCCATGAACAGGTACTCGATGCCTGAATTGATCGAAAACGGCGTCGGATTAACGAACCGGAGCAGATGCGCGTAAAGCCAACCCGACAGGCTGGCGAGCAGCGCGGCATGGACGAAAATGATTATTTTCATGCGCGCAGTATCGACACCGAAGCTCTCGGCCATCAGCCCGCCGCCTTTCAAGGCGCGGATCGCCCGGCCCGAGCGCGAGTCGAGGAGATTGTTCATGGAAAGCAGCGCCAGCAGTGCGAACGCCCAGATCAAATAATTGAACTCACGGCCGGAGTCCAGCGTCAGACCGAAAAAATTTATCGGCGGGAGGCTTGAAATACCGGTGTAGCCACCGAGAAATGTCATATTGCCAAATAGAAAATACAGGCTGATGCCCCAGGCGATGGTTCCCAGCGGCAAATAATGGCCCGAAAGCCGCAGCGTAATAAAACCTAGAAACAAGGATACGGCAAAGGTAAGCGCCAGCCCGATCAACAGAGTCACCCACGGCGACCAGCCGTGAACCGTGCTCAGATACGCGGTTGCATAGGCGCCCATACCCACAAATGCGGCCTGCCCGAACGAGGTCAAACCGCCAACTCCGGTTAGCAATACCAACCCCAGCGCCACAATGCTGTACAGGCCGATGTAATTGAGCAGGGTGACGTGAAATTCGGGCAGCACCAGCGGCGCGGTCAGTATGAATGCGAGAAATACGCCGAGGACGAGGCGCGTGCGGTTCATTCCTCGTCTTCCTCGATATGATGGGTAGTAAGCGAACGCCAGACCAGCACCGGAATGATCAAGGTGAAGACGATGACTTCTTTGTAGGCGCTGGCCCAGAAGGAGGCGTAGGCCTCAAGCATTCCGACCAACACGGCACCCGCCGCGGCCAAGGGATAGCTTAGCAGTCCACCCACGATGGCGCCAACGAAACCCTTCAGTCCGACCAGGAAACCGGAGTCGTAGTAGATCGTGGTAATAGGTGCGATCAGGATCCCGGAAAGTGCGCCGATCAATGCGGCAAGTGTGAAACTCAACTTACCCGCCATTGCCGGCGACACACCTACCAGCCGCGCTCCGACACGGTTGATGGCGGTGGCGCGCAGTGCCTTGCCGTAAATAGTGTGCTCGAAAAACAGCAACAGGGCTGCAATCAGTGCCAGGCTCGCGCCCACCACCCAGAGACTTTGGCCGGAGATCGTAAGCACGCCCAGTTTCCATTGGGCGTCGGAGAACGGCGGGGTGCGCGAGCCTTCGGCACCGAAAAAAACCAAGCCCAGGCCGGTCATTGCAAAATGCAATGCGACTGAGACAATCAGCAGCACCAAAACCGAGGCGTTGGCGAGAGGTTGATAGGCAAGACGATAGACCATAGGCCCTAAGGGCACGATCAGGGCGAGCGCCAAAACGATCTGTAATGTGAGCGCTGGCTTCTGCGGTGCGGCCCACCAGACCAGCCCTACCAGAAAAACTGGGACAATAATAAACTTTAAAATAATCGCCGGAATTCGCCGCAAAGCGCGTACACGCAGCGCCTGTACCAATTCCACGGCAGCGACGGCCAGGCCCGCGCCCAGCAGCAGCCAAGCCGTACCCGGGAGCTTACCCAACTGCAGACTGGCCAGCGTGAGCGCGCCGTAGGCCACAAACTCGCCCTGCGGGATGAATATCACCCGCGTCACCGCAAACACCAGCACCAGGGCCAGAGCCAGCAGCGCATAAATCGCACCATTGGTCAGGCCATCCTGAATCAGAAAAAGGGCGATCTCGGTGTTCAAGGTTGCAAATTAGTTATGGTTGGCGACGGAGGGATCAAGAATACCCGAACATGCTGTTGCGGAGGCAAGTCCAACTCAAAATTGCCGTTTCAGGTTGGCACCAAAAGACTCAGAAGCCGGCGCGCACTCGGGCGGCAAACTCACGTTTCTAAATAGTCGTTCAGGATGCCGCGATTACCTCATCGATCGAGCGCGCGAGTTTGTCCACTGCTTCGTCCAGCTGTGCCTCGCTAATGATGAAAGGCGGGGCGAGCATGACATGATCGCCAGCCAAACCATCGACCGTGCCGCCCATCGGGTAGCACATCAGGCCGTTTTCGAGCGCCTTCAGTTTGAGCCTTGCGTTGATCTTGCGCTTCGCATCGAAGGGTTGTTTGCTGGCGCGCTCCTGCACCAGTTCCAGCGCCCAGAACAGGCCGCGGCCGCGTATCTCTCCGACATGCGGATGCGCGCCAAGACGTGCCCGCAGACGCGCTTCAAGGCCGGCACCGCGCTCACGCACCGTGGCCAGCAATCCGCGCTGCTTTACTGCGCGCTGCACCGCCAGCGCACCCGCACAGGCAGTCGCGTGGCCGGTATAGGTGTGGCCGTGCTGAAAGAATCCCGAGCCATTCACCACTGCATCATAAATTTTGGCGCTCGCCAACAACGCACCGATAGGTTGATAGCCGGCGCCCAGACCTTTGCCGATGCAAACCAGATCCGGCACCACGTCCTCCTGCTCGCAGGCATACAGCGTGCCGCAGCGGCCCATGCCACACATAACTTCGTCCAGGATCAGCAATATGCCGTACTTGTCGCAGACTGCGCGCACACCTTTGAAATAGCCCGGCACCGGAGTGACGCAACCCAGCGTCGCCCCGCCAACCGTTTCTGCGACAAAGGCAATGACGCTGTTTTGACCCAGGCGCAGAACTTCCTCCTCCAGCTCCCGTACCAGGCGCCGGCCGTAGTCCGTGTCGGTCTCGCCCTGCTGTTTTCCGCGATAGGTGTAACAGGGCGCGACATGCGAAACCTTAACCAGCAGCGGTTCAAACTGCTTGCGCCGCCACAGGTTGCCACCTGTCGCGAGGGCGCCCAGGGTATTTCCGTGGTAACTCTGCCGGCGAGCGATCACATGACTGCGCTCTGACTGGCCGATTTCGACGAAATACTGACGTGCGAGCTTGAGTGCCGCCTCCACCGCCTCCGAGCCGCCGGAACAGAAATAAACACGCGCCATTCCCTCGGGTGCACTTTCGATGAGCTCGTCAGCCAGCAGTTCCATCGGCTGGTTGGTAAAGAACGAGGTGTGGGCAAACGGAATCTGATCCTGTTGTGCCTTGATTGCGCCTATCACTTCGCGATCGCTGTGGCCTAGGCAGGACACCGCGGCGCCGCAGCAGGCATCGAGATAGCGCTTGCCGTCACTATCGATTACATACGGCCCGTCGCCACCGACTGCAACCGGATACGCGTGCTTTGGATTACGGTGGAAAACGTGACCCATGGAGATCTCTTTAGAATTTGAATCGAAATGACCGAGGTATTCTTTGCCTGAGTAAGCGACTAAGGAGATATCTCGCCTTTATCACATCCTCAGGGCGCTAGCCGCGTCTCCAGCAACTGGCGCTCGCGCACCAGGGGTTGTGGCAACCTGTCTTTGAGCCGGGCGAAAAGTTCGTCGTGTAATGCCAGTTCGCGTCCCCATGCGGCGCGGTCTATGTTGGTCACGCTGGCATATTTGTCGACGCCGAATTCCAACCCCTGCCAGTGCAAATCCTCGAACGCCGGCATCCAACCCAAAGGCGTCTCGACGGCGTGGGCCTGCCCCTGGCAGCGCCCTACGATCCAACTCAGCACGCGCATGTTTTCGCCGAAACCGGGCCAGACAAATTTGCCCTTGGCGTCCTTGCGAAACCAGTTGACCTGAAAAATTCGCGGCGGTTGTTTCGCCTTCTTGCCTACGGCCAGCCAGTGCTTGAAATAGTCGCCCATGTTGTAACCGCAAAAAGCGAGCATGGCGAACGGATCGCGGCGCACCACGCCGACCTGGCCTACGATCGCGGCAGTAGTCTCGGAACCCATGGTCGCGGCCTTGTACACCCCATCCTCCCAGCTGAAGGATTCGACGACCAGTGGTGCGGTATCTGAACGCCGCCCGCCGAACAGAAATGCGGAAATCGGCACACCGTTTGGATCGTCCCAGGCAGAATCGAGCGACGGGCAGCGCGTTGCCGGGACGGTGAAGCGCGCATTCGGATGCGCCGCATTGCGCCCGCATCCCGGAGTCCACGCCATTCCGGTCCAATCCGTGAGCTCCGCGGGTGGCGTATCGCTCATGCCTTCCCACCAAATGTCCCCTTCGGGTGTTTCGGCGACATTGGTAAAAATCGTGTCGCGTTCGATCGACTTCATGCAGTTGGGATTGCTGTGTACGTTCGTCCCCGGCGCAACACCGAAATAGCCGGCCTCCGGGTTGATCGCGTAGAACTTGCCATCGTCGTGCGGCTTGATCCATGCGATGTCCTCGCCTATGGTCTCGACTTTCCAGCCGTCAAAGCCCTTGGGCGGAACCAGCATCGCAAGATTGGTCTTGCCACAGGCGCTGGGAAAGGCGGCCGCGACATAGTTCTTCTGCCCTTGCGGATTGCTGATGCCAAGAATCAGCATGTGCTCGGCAAGCCAGCCCTGGTCGCGCGCCATGACCGATGCAATGCGCAAAGCCAGGCATTTCTTGCCCAGCAGCGCGTTGCCGCCGTAGCCCGAACCATAGGACCAGATTTCGCGTGTTTCCGGAAAATGGACGATCCATTTCTCCGCGTTGCAGGGCCAGCGCGCGGATACTTCACCTTCGGCCAAGGGTGCGCCTACCGAGTGCATGCACGGTACAAATTTGCCGTCTTTTCCGAGCACATCAAATACCGCACGTCCCATGCGCGTCATGATTTTCATGCTGACCACCACGTACGGCGAATCCGAGAGTTCGACCCCTATGTGCGCGATGGGGGAGCCAAGAGGACCCATCGAGAAGGGCACCACGTACAGCGTGCGCCCGCGCATGCAGCCGTCGAACAGGCGGCTCAGTGTGCTGCGCATCTCAGCCGGAGCGACCCAATTATTGGTCGGACCGGCGTCGTCCTTCTTGTCGCTGCAGATGAAAGTGCGTTCCTCGACGCGAGCGACGTCCGATGGATCCGATAGTGCAAGATAGCTATCGGGTCGAAGCTTCGGATTGAGGCGTTTCATCATTCCGGAGACCACCATCTCCTGGCACAATCGCTCGTATTCTTCCTGCGAGCCATCGCACCAGACTACCCGATCAGGCTTGGCAAGTTTTTCCATGCGCGCAACCCATTCTTTCACACCACTGTGCTTAACATAATCGGGAGCGCCGGCAGTCTTGGGATCCTTGCTAATGGGTGGATTCATGATTAGTTTGCTCGGTAGTAGTTAGTGTCTGTTTCGAAAAAACGGCGAACTACCCTCATGCGCTCTGGATCGGACCGATGCCAAATTCACATCGCAAAGGCTTCCATGCGATGCGCCGCGCGAACCTGCGCACTCGGGGCTGCCAAGAATGAATGCCTTATATTTTACATCGAACCGACCGCCTTAATGTGCCGATGCGGACCGGCGACGCTGGCTAGAAGCCGGCCAGGATGAACAGGCGTCTGAACGGAAACAGAGTCTTTCCGTCTGTCTGCCGCGGGTAAGCGGCGACGATTCGGCGTCGATATTCGGCTTCGAACTCCGATCGCGCGTCCGGTTCAAGCGCGGCAAGCAAAGGCGCGAGCCAAGTGCCTTTAGTCCACTCTGCCACAGGATTCTCGCCTTCGAGGACTTGCAGATACTCTGTTTCCCAGATATCCAGGAAGCGCGCCCGCGGCCCAAGTAGGGCGTAATAGTCACTGGGCGAAAGCACGGGCTGCGGCCGGAGCAATGGCACGAGGGCAACGCGCCACTGCGGAGTCGACGCCAGCTCGTGCATAAGGGTGTGCGAAGGGGCGGAAAAATTGCGCGGCATCTGTACCGCCAGCACACCACCTGCGGCGACCTTTCCGGCAAGCCGCGCGAACAGGCCAGGATGATCGTCCAGCCAGTGCAAGGTCGCGTTGGAAAATACAAGATCGAATCTTTCTGGCGGGTTCCAGGCCGCGACATCGCTTTGTTCCCAGGCTATGCCCGCCTCGGTTTTCTTCGCCACGGCCAGCATTTGCGGAGAACCATCGACGCCGGTAATGTCGGCCTGTGGCCAGCGGCCGCGCAGCATACGGGTAACATTGCCCGCACCGCAGCCCAGGTCAACCACAGTGCGCGGATGCTCAGCCGGTATGCGCGCAATCAGATCCAGCGCCGGGCGCAGCCGCTGTCCGGCGAAACGCAAGTATTGTTGCGGATCCCAGCTCATCCACACACTCCGCTCGCGCTACTCACTTGTCGATGCAGACAACGGCGAACGGCTGCGAAGCCGTACCGTCGCGTGATTAATGAAATAACGCTATCAATCATTGGAATAAATCATGTTACACCCGGGCTGTCCTTTTGGAGGATACCTTTTTAAAGGATACCTTTTCCCACGGTATTCCCGCATCCCCGGCATCGAAGTGCGGCACCCGGCCAAACAGCTGCAACTCGAACACTCAAGGTAAGACGCCCGCAGCAGACTGTCAATGGACTGCTGAAGGTTGCATGCCCAGTGGCCGGTTCACTCAGATTCCTGCCAGTCAGTCTGCCCATCGTCACGCATGCCAGACGAGTTGACTTAATGGCAGTTAAAGCCAAAGCATTTGCAGGGAATTAACCATAGCAGTCCGATGACAGTAAGATTCTCATTACTATTTTAGTTACAACCACCCAGGAGATCTGCATGAAAAGACTTATTCGTTTAGCTGCATTGGTTGCGGTGATATTGCCGGCAATCAGCCATGGAGCAGAAGCTACCCTCTTGGACAGTGCAAAAAACATCACTTCTTGGAGCAGAGGTGAATCAAAGCAGTTGGCGGATTATCTTAGCCACAGCCCGCGAGACACAAATCGCATAAAAGATGACAACACAAGAAATACGCTGATTGCCAATTGTGCGCTGGGCTGCAGTACTCGTGGCGAGGGGGGTGTTGCAAAACTTGGAATGCCTGGGGTCGATGTGAAAGTATGGCGTGACGCCTGCATGGTGGTATGCCCGCTCGACCTGACCAAGAACTATCGCTCCTACCTGAAGACGAAGGGATACCAACCCCCGGCGCGCATTGCCTTCTGACATTCAGGTCAAGCTACCAAGTTGCCGGCTTGCTTGTCAAAAATACACATTACGTCAGGCTGTGTCATACGCAATCAACAATTTACACAACTACTCCCAAGGAGGAATCATGGATAAGTTGATCATTACCAGCACGCTACTCATTGTCAGCCAGATTGGCTTCATGCCGCAGGCAAGCGCCTGGGGTCCAAATGAAATAGTAATTAAAAGGGTGAAATGCAACAAGGAAGCCGGCAGCAGAACGGGACAAGAAAAGCTGGATTTTGTGAATAAGTGTTCAGGGTCGAATAAATCTTCCCAACCAGTGCCTGTCAACAGAACACCTCAGCATATACAGGATGCAAATAAGAGAGCTCTCCAGCAAAGCTTTAGAAATATCGAGCAAAAAAAGAAGAAACCGGGGAACAATTAGATCCTCGCGGCAGGTAAATTCACATTACATGTGATCGTCTTACTTCGGTGCGGCTTCTTACTTTCCGATGCAGAAACGTGAGAAGATTTCTCCGAGCAAATCATCGGCGGCGAATTCGCCGGTGATGCTGCTGAGCTGTACCTGCGCCAGACGCAACTCCTCGGCGAACAACTCCGGCCGGCCGAAATGTTCCCCCGCCTGCGCTGCGTGCTGAGCGGCGAGGCGCAACGCTATGAGGTGGCGCTCGCGCGCCATGAATAGATCCTCCGCCCCCTGCTGCCAACCGGCAACGGCAAGCAGCTCGGCGCGCAGAAGATCCATGCCGACGCCTGACTTGGCCGAGACATAAAGGCTAGTCGAGGCATCGTCAACGTGCCTGCGCGGCGCGCTGCCCGCAAGGTCAATTTTGTTGTGCACAAACACGCGTTTCACGCCCTGTGGAATGCGCTCCACCAGTTCCAGATCCTGCCCGCTCACGCCGGCGCGCGCATCGACCAGCAACAGCACCACATCCGCCTTGGAAATCTCGCTCCAGGTGCGCGCTATGCCCATGCGCTCGATTTCGTCCTGGGTATCGCGCAGGCCCGCCGTGTCGACGATGTTAAGTGGCACGCCCTCGATGTTGATTGCCTGACGCACACTGTCTCGGGTGGTGCCCGGGACGGCGGTGACGATGGCGAGCTCCTCGCCCGCCAGACGATTCAACAAGCTGGACTTGCCGACATTGGGCTGCCCCGCCAGCACCACTTGCAAACCCGTGCGCAGCAGACTTCCCTGCCGGCTTTTCGCGAGAGCGGTTTCGATCGCGCCGATCAGCCTAGCGTGACGGCGTTTGGCGTCAGCCCGATCCAGCGGATCGAGATCCTCTTCGGGAAAATCGAGAGTCGCCTCGACCAGCATGCGCAGCTCAATCAATTGCCGCAGCAATTCATCGATCGCGGCGGAGAACTCACCAAGCAGCGAGCGCAGCGCACAGCGCGCAGCGCTCTCGGTAGCGGACTCGATCAGGTCGGCCACACTCTCTGCCTGGGCCAGATCGAGCTTGTCGTTGAGAAACGCGCGCCGGGTGAATTCCCCCGGCTCGGCTAGGCGTGCGCCGAGTTCGAGGCAGCGCTTGAGCAGCATCTGCATCACCACCGGACCGCCATGGCCTTGCAGTTCGAGCACGTCCTCGCCGGTATAGGAACGCGGAGAAGGAAAATAAAGCGCAATGCCATCGTCGATTGCGGCCCCGTGCGCGTCGACAAAGACCCCCCTGACGGCGCGGCGCGGCGGGGGCACTTTGCCCAGTAGCGCCTGCGCCAGCGGCGCGAGGCTCTTTCCCGATACGCGCACCACCCCTATGCCGCCGCGTCCTGGGGCGGTGCCTATTGACGCGATCGGATCATCCGGCTGGGTCACGGATTAGGCGCTCCGGCTGGGGGTTCTGGAAACTGGGTCCGCCTCCAGCGGGGTCGAAGGCAGGCAGGTCGTCAGCGCCGTGCCGGGGCTTTTCCATCCCCGATCATGCGGGTAATCTGCCATTGCTGCGCGATAGAGAGAATATTGTTAACCAACCAATAGAGCACCAGGCCCGCGGGAAAGAAAAAGAACATCACGCCGAAGGCGAAAGGCATGATCATCATGACTTTGGCCTGCACCGGATCGGGCGGCACGGGATTGAGCTTGGTCTGGATCACCATCGAGCCCATCATCAGCAACGGCAACACGTAATACGGATCCTGTACCGAAAGATCGTGAATCCACATGTAGAACGGCGCGTGGCGCAGCTCGACGCTGGCGAGCAGCACCCAATAAAGCGAAATGAACACCGGGATCTGCACCAGGATTGGCAAGCAACCGCCCAGGGGATTTATTTTCTCGGTCTTGTATAACTCCATCATCGCCTGATTCAGGCGCGCGCGGTCACTGCCATACTGCTCGCGCAGTTTGGTCATGCGCGGCGTCACCAGCTTCATCTTGGCCATGGATTTATAGCTCGCCGCCGAAAGCGGAAAGAAGACTGCTTTGATCATCACCGTGAGCAGGATGATTGAAACACCCCAGTTTCCCACCCATTTGTGCAGGAACTGCAGCATCCAGAAAATCGGCGCAGCGATAACGGTAAGCCAGCCGTAATCGACGGTAAGGTCTAGCCCGGGCGCAATGTCCTTCAACGCAGCCTGTTCCTGCGGTCCGGCATACAGGGAAACAGAAACGCTGCCGCTCGCGTTTGGCGCAATCGCCGACACCGGCAGGATGACGCCAACCGAATACAGCTTGTCGGGCAATGGTTTGGCGTAATACTCGCGCGGGCTCCCTTCCTTCGGCAGCCAGGCACTGACGAAATAATGCTGCAGCATGGCGATCCAGCCGTTATTGGCGCTCTTGGGAAAACTCGCCTTACCCTTTTCCAGGTCGCCGAACGAAAGCTTTTCGAATTTCTCCTGCTCGGTAAAAATTGCAGCGCCGGTATAAGTGTTCACCATTTTCGGATCCCCGGCAGGCGGGGTGTCGTCGCGCAGGAACTGGAAATAGGCGTGCGCGGCCAACGGTGCGTCGCTGCCATTAAAGATTTCATGTCCGACGTCGATCACATAGCTCGCGCGATGAAACGTGAGTGTCTTTACCGTTTTCACCCCGTTGGGGCCGGGCGCTTCCAGCCGGACCTTTAGATTTTCCTCCCCAGGGGTGAGCACATACTCCCTTGCCTCTGCCTGGTATACGGTCTTATGTGTTGGCAGGCCGGGGCCGATCAAGCCGCTTTGTGCGGTATAGCGATGCGCTGGCGAAAATAGAACAAAATTCGCCTTATCGTCCAGCGTGTCCTTTTGTTTGAGCAACTCTAGTCGCACGATGTCTCCGCCGCGCAAATCGATGTCTGCCACGAAATCATCCGTCCTGACCGTCAGCTTCTCCTGCTTCGCGTTCCCCGCCGGAGTCGATGGTATGGCCTCGCCGGGCTTTGGCTGCACCACGGGCGCAGCCTGCGTCGGCACACTCGGGCTGGGCACCGTAGCCCCGGCCGTAGCGTGTTTAGCGCTTTGCGCGCTTGCAGACACTGGCGGACGCTGGTCTTTCTGCCAGGCATCCCACAGGAGCAACAGCGAAAACGAAAACACGAAAAACAGAATCAATCGTTGGGTGTCCATTGGTACTCAGGGAACGGGATCATAACCGCCGGGATGCCAGGGATGGCAGCGTGCAATGCGCTTGAGCGCCAGCCACCCTCCGTGCCCGGCACCGAATTTCTCGATCGCTTGCACCGCATAGTCAGAACAAGATGGGAAAAAGCGACAACTGGGTCCCAGCAGTGGGCTCATGCAGTAACGGTAGGCTTTGATCAGGGCGAGTAGAAATCGGCTCACGCTTGCCCCTCTCCATCATTCTTAAGCCATGCAACAAACAACTTCCCGAGCGCAGCTCCACTGGGTTTGATCCTTTGCGGGTTGCGCGCCCTGACAATATAGTCGCGCGCCTGCAAACGGTGCTGCAATAAACGAAAGGTTTCACGCGCCAAACGCCTGAAACGATTGCGATCCACCGCATGGGGCCAGGCGTGGCGACCGACGATAACGCCGAGGCGTGGTCCGTTCCCGCTCGGCACAGAATGCAGCTGCAGGTTACCGTCACCCGTGGACCGGCCACGCGCAAGCACCGACGTAATTTGCGTCTCGCGGTGCAGCCTTTGCTCCCTGGAAAAGCGGAAGCGGGTGCTCGACCTCAAACCGAAAGTCGGGCCCGGCCGCGGGCCCGACGTGCGCGTATGACCGCGCGACCGCCGCGCGTGCGCATGCGCACAAGAAAGCCATGGGTACGTTTTCTGCGGACTACGGAGGGCTGATAAGTACGCTTCATTTTGGGAATCTTTCTTGCTTACGACAGAACCCGCCATTTAACCTTAAAACGCTATTTTCTGTCAATGGCGACTTTGCTCCAAAACGCACAAATGCCTGTGGATAACTCAGCTGCGACAAGCTAAAATGTGTGCTTGCTTTCCTCCCCAATCCGAAGCATCTCCACCTACTGAAACAAGGATATGGAAAGATTCTGGCTTTCCTGCCTGAGCCGTTTGGAAAAAGAGCTCCCGGCGCAGCAGTTCAACACCTGGATCAAGCCCCTGCGACTCGATGGCAAAACGCCCTCCGGGCAGATTGCTCTCCTGGCGCCGAACCGCTTCGTCCTGGACTGGATCAAGAACCGCTACCTCGCCCGCATCGAGGCGATGGCGGCCGAATATTTTTCATCCCCGATACGCGTTAGCCTGTCGATGGCACAAGCGGAGGCGACGACAGCCAAACCTGCGACGGCCTCGATCACCCAACCTGCGCGCCGGCGATCGAGCGGCCACGAGAAAGCGGGCCTGATCCCGGAATTTACTTTTGACAATTTCGTAATCGGCAAGGCCAACCAACTTGCGCGCGCTGCCGGGCTGCAGGTTTCCGAGCACCCGGGCACCTCCTACAACCCACTATTTGTCTACGGCGGGGTCGGTCTGGGCAAGACGCACTTAATTCATGCGGTAGGCAACAATGTGCTGGCGCAGCATCCGACCGCCAAGGTGCGCTACCTTCACGCGGCACAGTATATTTCCGACGTAGTGCGGGCCTACCACCAAAAATCCTTCGACGAGTTCAAGCGCTATTACCATTCGCTCGATCTGCTGTTGATCGATGACATCCAGTTCTTCAGCGGCAAGGATCGGACTCAGGAAGAATTCTTCTACGCATTCAATGCATTGATAGAAGCACACAAACAGGTAATCATCACCTGCGACACCTACCCCAAGGATATCAGCGGCATCGAGGAACGGCTCAAGTCGCGCTTCTCCTGGGGACTTTCTGTCGGCATTGAGCCGCCAGAACAGGAGATGCGGGTAGCGATCGTCTTAAAAAAGGCTGAGGCTATTTCGGTACGGCTGGATGAAGACGTCGCGTTCTTCATCGCCAAACATATTCGCTCCAACGTACGCGAATTGGAAGGGGCGCTGAAAAGCGTGATTGCGTTTTCCCGGTTCAACGGAAAGGACATTTCGCTCGACCTGGCCAAGGAAGCGCTCAAGGATTTGCTATCGGTGCAAAACCGACAAATTTCGATCGACAATATTCAAAAGACCGTGGCGGAATTCTACAAAATAAAAATCTCCGACATGCATTCTAAGAAGCGTAGCCGCAATGTCGCCCGGCCGCGGCAGGTAGCTATGGCACTGGCGAAGGACCTTACACAGCACAGCCTGCCCGATATCGGCGACGCGTTTGGTAATCGCGATCACACTACTGTATTGCACGCCTGCCGCACGATCGCGTCGCTGCGTGAGAAGCAGACCGAACTCAACCACGATTACCACGTCCTGGAACAAGTACTGAAGGGGTGAGGGCCCTAGCTAACAACTTCGGCGCTTCCTGTGGACAAATCGCGTCTTTTTCCGGCGCGCAATTCAGTCCACAAATAGTAAATATCAGTCCACAGGCTTATACAAGCAAGAAACGGAGTTCATACAGTTGAATACAAAGAAAAATAGAGATATATCCACGTAAACGCGCTGCATTATCATCATTATCAGGAAGATATAATGAATACAATCAAGATAAACAGGGAGGCTATACTTGAACCCCTTTATGCTGTTTCCGGCATAATAGAACGACGCCACACCCTGCCGATACTTTCAAACGTTTTGTTAGAACGAGACGGTACGGACATTACGATCGTCGCAACTGACATTGAAATACAGATATCCGCGCGCGCTGTTTGCGACAACCCAGGGGAAGCTAAGTCCATCACTGTTGGTGCGAGAAAACTGCTGGACATTCTGCGTGCTCTGCCCGAACAATCCGAGATAACCCTGGCACTGCAGGAAAAGAAACTCCAAGTAAAAGCGGCTAAAAGCCGGTTTAACCTGCAAACCCTGCCGGCGGAGGACTTCCCTAAACTTTCCCTGGCCGAGGGCGCCAGCACTAAGATGACTTTGCCGCAGAAGGTGTTAAAGCAGCTGTTTCTGTCTGTGCAATACGCCATGGCGCAACAGGACATTCGCTACTACCTGAACGGGCTGCTGCTGGTTTCCGCCGACGACAAAATAACCGTTGTGGCCACTGACGGTCACCGCCTCGCGTTTTCCTGCGCGGCGCACGAGACTAGGGGCTCGCAGGAGGTCATTCTGCCGCGCAAAACCATTATCGAGTTATCCAAGCTCCTCGCCGATAGCGACGAAACGGTCGAAGTCGAACTGTCGCCGACCCAGGCGCGCTTCTCCTTCGGTGGCATCGTGCTGATCTCCAAACTGGTGGATGGCAAGTTTCCGGATTACACGCGTGTCATACCCACTACGCACAACAAGAAGCTGTTGCTCAATCGGGTTGTTCTGCTGCAGGCGTTGCAACGTGCCGCGATTCTTACCAATGAGAAGTTCAAAGGTGTGCGCTGGGTACTGGTAGATGGCAGTCTGAAGATCATCTGCAGCAACAACGAACAGGAAGAGGCGCAAGAGGAACTCGATGTGGCTTACAGCGGCGAGTCCCTGGACATCGGCTTCAACGTCAACTATTTGCAGGATGTACTCAATAATCTGGATTGCAGCGAGGTCGAATGTGCTCTGGGCGACGCGAACTCGAGCGCCCTGATTACCGTACCCGGAAATGACAATTTCAAATACGTTGTCATGCCAATGCGCATCTAACTGAATTGACCGGAACCAGGCGCCGGCTACATACGTCTACGCGTGTCCTTACAGCAGGCCAACAGAAGAACAGAAATGAACGATAAAACGAATCCACAGCATGTCGGTAACGGCGACTACGAGGAAAGCAGCATCAAGGTGCTCAAGGGCCTTGACGCAGTGCGCAAGCGCCCCGGCATGTATATCGGCGACACCTCCGACGGGACAGGTCTGCATCACATGGTGTTCGAGGTGGTGGACAACGCGATAGACGAAGCCCTCGCGGGCTATTGCGACGACATTACAGTAACCATACACTCCGACAACTCGATCAGCGTCACCGACAACGGCCGCGGAATCCCCACCGGGACGCATCCGGACGACGACGAGGGGCGCTCGACTGCGGAAATCGTGATGACCGAGCTGCATGCCGGCGGCAAGTTTGACAACAATTCGTACAAGATCGCGGGCGGCCTTCACGGCGTCGGTGTGTCGGTGGTAAACGCGTTGTCCGAATGGCTGCGGCTGACCATCCGGCGCGAAGGCAAAGCCTATAGCATGGAGTTTCGCGACGGCGTCCCCACCGCGCCGCTGCAGCTTATCGGGTCGACAGAGCGTCGCGGCACCGAGGTACATTTTCTGGCGAGCACGGGCACCTTCAGCGCCGTCGAATATCACTACGACATTCTGGCGAAACGGCTGCGCGAACTGTCATTCCTCAATAATGGCGTCAAAATACGATTGGTAGACCAACTCGCGGGCAAGGAAGAAAATTTCGCATTTTCCGGAGGCGTAAAGGGTTTCGTCGAATTCATCAACCGCAATAAATCGGTGCTGCACAACACCATATTCCATGCCGTCGGCGAAAAAGAGGGCATCATCGTCGAAGTCGCAATGCAATGGAACGACTCGTACCAGGAGCAGGTCCTCTGCTTCACCAACAACATCCCGCAGCGCGACGGCGGCACCCACCTGACCGGCTTGCGCGCGGCAATGACGCGTACGCTCAACCAGTACATCGAATCTCAGGAACTGGCCAAGCGGGCGAAAGTCGAGACCACTGGCGAGGACATGCGCGAGGGACTGAGCTGCGTTCTTTCAGTTAAGGTGCCGGAACCCAAGTTTTCGTCTCAAACCAAGGACAAATTGGTGAGTTCGGAAGTTCAGCCGGTGGTGCAGGAGGTAGTCGCAGCCAAGCTGGCGGAATTCCTGCTCGAGCGCCCCGTTGATGCCAAGACCATCACGGCAAAGATCGTCGACGCGGCGCGGGCGCGGGAGGCGGCGAGAAAAGCGCGCGAAATGACGCGGCGCAAGGGTGTGCTCGATGGCATGGGCTTGCCAGGCAAACTGGCCGACTGCCAGGAAAAAGATCCAGCATTATGTGAAATTTATCTGGTCGAGGGCGATTCTGCCGGCGGCTCTGCCAAGCAGGGCCGAGACCGCAAGTTCCAGGCGATTCTGCCGCTCAAGGGCAAGATCCTCAATGTGGAGAAGGCGCGCTTCGACAAGCTGATAGCTTTCGCCGAAATCGCGACCCTGATTACCGCTCTCGGAACGGGTATCAAGGACGACTACAACCTCGCAAAGCTTCGCTATCACCGCATTATCATCATGACCGACGCCGATGTCGACGGCGCACACATCCGCACACTGCTGCTGACTTTCTTCTATCGGCAGATGCCGGACTTGGTCGAGCGCGGTCATATCTACATCGCCCAGCCGCCGCTATTCAAGGCGAAAATAGGCAAGGAGGAGCGCTACCTCAAGGACGAGCACGAGCTGTCCCAATACATGCTTAAGCAGGCATTGGTCGGCGCGGCGCTGCTACCGCAGCAAGATGGCCAGCCGATCTCGGGCGAGGCGCTGCAGCAGCTCGCGAGCTCGTATTTGCTCTCGCGGGCCGTGATCGACCGCATCGCGAGGCTGATCGACCGCGACGTGCTTGTTGCTATCCTGCGTAACGGGCTTAAGCTGGATTTGCGCGATGCCGAAGCGGCGCGATCCAGTGCAGAGCGCCTGCAGCGCGCGCTCTCCGGCGATGAAATGCTCGTGACTGCACGCTTTGACGCCAAGCATGAACGGCACCGGCTTCTGATCGAGCGTAGTGTCCACGGTAATAGTCGAAAATGTGCCGTCGACGAAGATTTTGTACTCTCCGGCGATTATCAGCAGCTGCTCAGCACGGCGCAACTGCTGCAGGGACTGATCGGCCCCGGGGCGCTGGTCAGCCGAGGCGAAAAACGGCAGGCGGTGAAGGATTTCGGCGAGGCGATGGCCTGGCTGCTGCAGGAAGTCGAAAAGAACGCGGCGCTTCAACGCTACAAGGGGCTGGGAGAAATGAATCCGGAGCAGTTGTGGGATACAACCATGGACCCCACCAAGCGGCGTTTGTTGCGCGTGCAGATAGAAGACGGCATCGCCGCTGACGAGATCTTCTCCAAGCTCATGGGAGACGACGTCGAGCCGCGGCGGGCCTTCATCGAAAGCAACGCGCTGATCGCGCGGCTCGATATCTAGCCGCGCGATCGGTGTGAAGTCCGGATCCGGTCGGAAGCGCCTTTCCGCGTCAAACGATGTTCAGGTGCTCGATGCCCGCACTGATGTCGCGATTCTGTGATTCCTTGCCGTGCAGCTTTATGTTGAGCCGCAGATCGTTCACGGAGTCTGCGTTCCTCAGCCCGTCCTCGTAGCTGATCTTGCCTTCTTCGTAGAGGTCGAACAGGGCCTGATCAAAGGTCTGCATGCCGAGTTCGCGCGATTTCTTCATTATTTCCTTGATCTCGTGCACTTCGCCCTTGAATATCAGGTCGGCGATTAGCGGTGAATTGAGCAGAATCTCGATCGCGGCCGCACGGCCCTTGCCTTCTTTCAGGGGAATCAGCCGCTGCGACACCAGTGCTTTGAGATTGAGCGAAAGATCCATCAACAACTGTGCGCGGCGTTCCTCGGGGAAGAAGTTGATAATCCGGTCCAGCGCCTGATTGGCGCTGTTGGCGTGCAGCGTGCCCATGCACAGGTGGCCGGTTTCAGCAAAGGCGACGGCGTGCTCCATGGTTTCTTTCGAGCGGATCTCGCCGATCAGAATCACGTCGGGCGCCTGGCGCAGGGTGTTGTGCAGCGCCGCTTCCCATGAGGCCGTATCCACGCCGACTTCGCGCTGGGTGATCATGCAGTTGACGTGCGGATGCACATATTCGACCGGATCCTCGATGGTGATGATGTGGCCGTAGCTGTTATGGTTGCGGTAACCTATCATCGCGGCGAGCGTGGTCGACTTGCCCGAGCCGGTGCCCCCCACCATGATCACCAGGCCGCGCTTGTTCATCACCACGTCTTTGAGTACCGGAGGAAGGCCCAGATCCTCGAACTTGGGTATGGAAGTAGTGATCGTGCGCATCACCATCCCGATCTTGCCCTGCTGCACAAAACAGTTCACGCGAAAGCGCCCAATACCCGCGGGCGCGATGGCGAAATTGCATTCCTTGGTGGCCTCGAATTCGGCCGCCTGCTTGTCGTTCATCATTGCACGCACCAGATCAGCGGTATGTTGTCCGGTGAGCTTCTGATCCATTACCGGCGTCATCTTGCCGTCGAGCTTCATCGCCGGAGGAAAATCCGCGGTAATGAACAGATCGGAACCTTTCTTGCTCAGCATAAGCCGCAGCAGGTCGTACATGAATTTGGTTGACTGGCCGCTATCCATATTTCACCTCAATGACGGTTTGGTCCAAAATATACCCGGAAATCGCGTCGGCGGCCGGCTTGTTTGGCCGGATTGAGACTGCGGCTGTGCCGAAGTCTGCGTTCCGACGTTCGCTTCGCGGGCTAGGCACCGGGGAAGTTATCTTTATTGGCCGCTTTGCTGCGCGCTTCCGCGTTGCTGATCACGCCCTTCTTTATCAGGTCCTGCAGATCCTGGTCCAGCGTCTTCATGCCGAACTGCTGACCGGTCTGGATCGCCGAGTACATTTGCGCAATTTTGGCCTCGCGGATCAGATTGTTGATGGCGGGTGTGCCGATCATGATTTCGTGCGCCGCGACCCTGCCGGTCCCGTCCTTTGTTTTTAGCAGCGTCTGCGAAATGATTGCCTTAAGAGAGGTGGAGATCATCGCGCGTATCATGTCTTTCTCCGCAGCAGGAAACACGTCGACGATACGATCGATGGTCTTCGCCGCCGAACTGGTATGCAGCGTGCCGAAAACCAGGTGGCCGGTTTCCGCGCCGGACAGCGCCAGACGGATGGTTTCCAGATCGCGCATCTCCCCCACCAGGATTACGTCCGGGTCCTGGCGCAGCGCCGATCGCAGCGCATTGTTGAACGAGAGGGTGTGCGGACCGACCTCGCGTTGGTTGATCAGGCACTTCTTCGATTCGTGCACGAACTCGATCGGGTCTTCGATGGTGAGGATGTGGCCTTCTTCGGTTTCGTTCTTGTGATTTACCATCGCCGCCAGCGTGGTGGATTTGCCCGATCCGGTCGGTCCGGTCACCAGCACTACGCCGCGCGGCTGATCGGCGATCGTCTCGAAAATCTTCGGCGCCTTCAGATCGGCAAGCGACAGAATTTTTGACGGAATGGTCCGCATGACCGCGCCGGCGCCGCGATTTTGCACGAACGCGTTGACGCGAAAACGCGCCAGACCGGGGATGGCGAAGGAGAAATCGCACTCGAGGTTTTCCTCATAGAACTTGCGCTGGCCGTCGTTCATGATGTCATAAATCATGCCGTGGACGTCCTTGTGGTCCATGGCGGGCAGGTTAATTCGCTTGATGTCGCCGTGCACACGTATCATCGGTGGCAGACCAGAGGACAAATGCAGGTCCGATGCCTTGTTCTTGACCACGAAGGCAAGCAGTTCAGATATATCCATTTATAATTGCTCCATGCTGAGTGACGTGCCAGGGGAGATTGCAGCTTTCAGAGTGGGTGCGATGGGTCGCCGGTTTCCCGCGTTCACGCCCGCGCCAAATTATGTCCACAATCGAGCGTAACTTGCAAGCCGTAAGGGCGCGTATCAAAGCCGCCGCTTTGGCGGCAGGGCGCGACCCTGGCAACATTGCCTTGCTTGCAGTAAGCAAGACTTTCTCGGCGAGCGATGTGCGCGCCGCGATCGCCGCCGGACAGCGCGAATTCGGCGAGAATTACCTGCAGGAAGCGATGCAAAAGATGGAAGCGTTGTCGGCGCCATCGCCCGTCTGGCACTTCATTGGGCCGATCCAAAGCAACAAGACGCGGGCGATTGCGGAGCGTTTCGATTGGGTGCACTCGGTCGCGCGCGAGAATATCGCCCGGCGCCTGGCCGAAGCACGCCCTGCGGGTCGCGACCCCCTCAATATCTGCCTGCAAGTGAATCTGAGCCAGGAGCAGAGCAAAAGCGGCGTGGCGGCCGAAGCCGTGCGATCACTGGCCGAGGCGGTGCGCGTGTTGCCGCGGCTCAGGTTGCGCGGTTTGATGGCCATTCCGGAGTTCGGCGGCGACATGACGCTGCAATGTCAGCGCTTTGCCAGCCTGCGCTTGCTGCTGGAGCAGCTCAACGCCGCCGGCTTCGGCCTGGACACCCTGTCCATGGGCATGTCGCAGGATCTGGAGGCCGCTGTGATGGAGGGTGCCACCATTGTACGTATCGGCACCGCCGTGTTCGGTGAAAGGATGCAAGCGTGAGAATTACCTTTATAGGCGGTGGCAATATGGCGGCGGCGTTGATCGGAGGCCTCATTGGCAAGGGCCAGACCGCAGCAGCCATCGGCGTGGTGGAACCCCAGGCTGAAGCGCGTGCACGGCTTACAGCGCAGTTTGGCGTTGCCTGTGTGGACAACGTGCATGCTGCCGCGCCCCTGGGCGACGTAGTGATACTGGCGGTCAAGCCGCAGCAGATGCGTACCGCCGCGCTGGGTTTGAAACCAATGCTGATGCGCGAACTGGTTATTTCGATCGGGGCTGGCATTCGTCTGGCAGATCTGTCGCGCTGGCTCGGCGGCTACGCCACGTTGGTGCGCTGCATGCCAAATACGCCCGCGCTCATTGGCGCCGGCATCAGCGGCCTGTACGCGACCACTGAGGTCGCCGCGGTTCAGCGCTCCCAGGCAGAGTCCATTCTGGGTGCGGTTGGTGCAACGCTCTGGGTGGCGCGAGAAGACCTGCTCGATCCGGTCACTGCGATTTCCGCCAGTGGACCGGCCTACGTGTTCTATTTTATCGAAGCGCTTCAGCAGGCGGCGGCCGAGATGGGGTTCTCCGCCGATGACGCGAGAAGACTCGCAGTCGAGACTTTTGTCGGATCCGCCAAGCTTGCGGCACACAGTCCGGAGGACGTAGAGCTGCTGCGCGCGCGCGTCACCTCCAAAGGCGGAACGACCGAGCGCGCACTCGCCAGCATGGAGGCCGACCGGGTCAAGGATTTGATTGTGCGCGCGCTGCACGCGGCCAACCAGAGAGCACACGAGCTGGGGGCACAATTGGGCGCAGAAGATTGATGCGCCTGCGGCCAACGCGGATGGCCGCGGATAATGCAGCGTCATCCCGATTCAGTCATGGCTCGTCGCGCAAGAGCCGGTAATTCACATTAGGCGAGATCAATGCTCAATCAAATTCTGCATTTCCTGCTCGAGACGATATTTGGATTCTTCGTGTTTTTGCTGTTGGTGCGATTTTATCTGCAGCTTCTGCGCGCGCCATTTAAAAATCCGCTGGCGCAGTTCGTCAGCGCACTGACCAACTGGCTGGTGCTGCCGGCGCGGCGCTTCATTCCCGGGCTGTTTGGGCGCGATCTATCGAGCTTCGTGCTTGCCTGGCTGATCGAGGCTGTGTTGTTGTTGCTCCTGTACCTGCTCAGAGGCGGGGGCATTGGCAAAGGGCCGGGCGCAGTACTGGGCGTATTTTTCAGCCTGAGTCTGATAGAACTGGCGCGATTCAGCCTGTACCTGTTGATTGGTGTCGTCCTGATACAGGCGGTAATCAGCTGGATCAACCCTTATGCGCCGATGGCACCGCTATTCAACACGCTTACCGCACCCTTCCTGCGCCCGTTCCGGCGCTTGATCCCGCCCATAGGCAACGTAGACCTGTCGCCATTATTCGTCCTGGTCGCAGCGCAGCTGCTGCTGATCCCGCTCGAGTACCTGGGACGCTCGGTAGCAACGCTGTTTTGAGCTGGTACCAGTTTCACGACGACGGCGTCACCATTCAGGTTCATACCCAACCTGGTGCCAAACGCACCGAGGTGGTCGGTTTGCACGGCAATTGCGTAAAGGTGCGACTGGCTTCGCCACCCGTGGACGGGAAAGCGAACGAATGCCTGATCGAATTTCTCGCGCGGCGCCTGCAAGTGAAAAGACGTCAGCTAACCATTACACGCGGGATGAGTTCACGCCGCAAGGCGGTGTTCGTTGCTGCGGCGGGGCTGCAGCCTGCAGTTCTGCTCGAACACGAATCAAACCAAAGCTGAATCAGCGCAGGAACGTCGGGAAGCGCTGTGCAGGGCGCGCGCGTCAGCGCGTCGTGCCGTTTCCGGCGTCGTAGACTACCTGGCCTTGCAGCAGCGTATAGCGCACCTTTCCAGGCAGTTCTATGCCGAGGAAAGGGGTGTTCTTGCCTTGACTTCGGAGCGTGGCGGCGCTCACCTTGCTGAAATGCTCGGCATCGAATACGCATACATCGGCCGTATGACCCTCGGATAGATGGCCGGCATCCACACCGAGGATGCGTGCCGGTTCGCGCGTAATGCGCGCGAGGGCCTGCGCCAGCGGCACCTTCATTTCGAGTGCCCATTTCAGCGTCAGCGGCAACAGCAGCTCCAGGCCGGTGGCGCCGGCCTCCGATTCGGCGAACGGCAGCAGCTTCGAATCCTCGTCTACCGGTGCGTGGTCGGAGCACAACGCGTCCACGGTGCCATCCTTCAGCCCCTGGCGCAGCGCGTCGCGATCTCGTGCGCTTCGCAGCGGCGGTTTAAGGTGGCAATGTGCGTCGAAATAACCCAGGTCCATTTCCGACAAGTGGGCGTGGTGGATGCCGACGTCGCAGCTGATCGGCAGGCCGTCTGTTTTGGCGGCGCGCACCATGGCCACTCCCTCGCGGGTAGATAGGCGGCACAAATGCACACGCGCACCGGTTGCGCGCATCAACTCGACGATGGTTGCGATGGCGATGGTCTCGGCAAAGGCCGGGATTCCGGGCAGTCCCAGGCGCGTGGCCACTTCGCCATCATGGGCTACGCCATCCTTACCCAGATAGCCATCCTGCGGTCGCAGCCAGACGCTGAAACCGAAGGTGGCGGCGTATTGCAGCGCACGCCATAGTACCTGGCTGTTCTGCAGTGGCACGTCGGCATGGGAGAAACCGACGCAACCGGCGTCGCGCAGTTCCGCCATTTCAGTTAGCTGTTCGCCCGCCAGGGCGACGGTGAGTGCACCGATCGGATAGACGTGTGTCAGGTTGAGCGTTTTCGCCCGGTGCTTGAGCATTTCCACCAGGCCGGGTTCGTCCAGCGCCGGCTCGGTGTCGGGCGGACAGGCGAGGCTGGTCACGCCGCCCGCGGCGGCAGCCAGCAGTTCCGATTCCAGCGTCGCCTTGTATTCGAAGCCGGGTTCGCGCAGGCGCGCCGACAGGTCGATTAGGCCCGGGCACACCACCAGTCCGGTGGCGTCGATCACCCGGTTGGCATTGAAACCGCCCGGCGCCTTGCCCACGGCGGCGACCTTGCCGGCGGCAATAAACAGATCCGATTGGGTATCGATGTTATTGCCCGGGTCGATCAGTCGGCCATTCTTTATGTGAATTTTCATGAATTCGCTCGGTACGAAACGAGGGGATATCTCCCCTCATACTCCCTTATGTCAGGGCCGCTTCCATGAATCTGAAACGGCTCTCCCATCAATTGCCCGCCAGTATGCTCATTACCGCCATCCTTACGGCAATGCCGAACGTCACCTGCGACAGGATCACCGCATGCGAGCCGTCGGCGACCGCGGAGTCAATTTCCACGCCGCGATTCATCGGCCCCGGATGCATGACGATGGCGTCGGGTTTGGCCAGCGCCAGTTTTTCCGGCGTCAGGCCGTAGTATTTGAAGAATTCCTGCGCCGAGGGCAGCAGCGCGCCACGCATGCGCTCGCTCTGCAGGCGCAGCATCACCACCACGTCGACGTCGCGCAGGCCTTGTTCCAGGTCGTAGTAGACCTTGACGCCCAGTTTTTCCGCGCCGGCCGGAATCAGGGTCATGGGTCCGATGACACGCAGATCCGGCGTGCCCATGATGGTCAGCGCGTGGATCAGCGATCGCGCCACACGCGAATGCAGCACGTCGCCGACGATGGCCACCGACAGCCGGTTGAAGTCCTTCTTGTAATGACGGATGGTGTACAGGTCGAGCAGCCCCTGGGTCGGGTGTGCATGACGCCCGTCGCCCGCGTTGACCACGTGAAGGTGACTGGCAACATGGCTCGCGATCAGATGCGGTGCGCCGCTTTCCGCGTGCCGCACCACGAACATGTCGGCATGCATGGCGGACAGGTTGTCCACCGTGTCGAGCAGGGTTTCACCCTTGGTGTGCGACGACACCGCGATATTGAGGTTGATGACATCGGCCGAAAGACGCTTGGCGGCGATCTCAAATGTAGTACGCGTGCGTGTGGACGGTTCGAAGAACAAGTTGAACACCGACTTGCCGCGCAGCAGCGGTACTTTTTTAACATCGCGTGCGGTCACGCCGACGAAGGAAGCAGCCGTGTCGAGGATATGGGTCAGCATTTCGCGCGGCAAGCCCTCTATCGAAAGCAGGTGCTGCAGACCACCCTTCTCGTCTAATTGAGGATTACGCATCTAGTTTCAGCCTGAGTTTGCCGTTCTCGTCGCGCTCGAGCACCAGCATGCGCGCTGGCGGCACCTCCAGTCTGGCGCCCACGAACTGCGCGGCGACCGGCAGTTGGCGTCCGCCGCGGTCGATCAGTACGGCGAGGCTGATCGAAGCGGGTCGGCCGTAATCGAACAATTCATTCATCGCTCCGCGCACTGTGCGACCGGTGTAGAGCACGTCGTCGACCAGCACGATGTGGCGGCCGTTGACTTCGAACGGTATCTGCGTCGGTTTAATCTGCGGATGCAGCCCGGTCTTGTCGAAATCGTCGCGATAGAAGGAAATATCGAGCAGTCCCAAAGGCAGCGCGATTCCGAGCGCCGAATGCAGTCGCTCCGCCAGCCAGGCGCCGCCGGTATGAATACCTACCAGCGCAGTATCAGCGGTGACCTGGGGTTGGAGCTGACGCACCAGCTCCGCGCACAGGGATTCCGGATCAGGAAGAATAGGGGTCATCGAAATAGCTCTGCAAAATAATTTGTGCCGACACCTGATGCGCATGCAGCTTGTGTTTGCGCCCTCCCTTGCCCGCGGCTCTTAACGCTTCTTCGGCCGCGGCCGAGCTCAGGCGCTCGTCCACCAGTTTGACCGGAATCCCGAACCGGGCTTCCAGCTGGCGTGCAAAACGGCGGCAGCGGCGCGTTAAATCATGTTCCGCGCCGTCCATGGTAAGCGGCAGCCCCAGCACCAGTAAGTGCGGCTTCCATTCGGTGACCAGTCCCGCGACTTCATTCATACGTGCAGCGCTGCCTTCCGCGACGATCAACCCCAGCGGATGTGCCACGCCCATGCTGAATTCACCGACAGCAACACCGGTATATTTTGCGCCAAAATCGAAAGCGAGTACCGTACCGGTCATGGCGGGATGAAACGCGGCCGACGCATCCTGTGTGGCCAAGCTGCTACCGTTCTTTGTCACCAGCGGTAATCCGTCTCGCACCGGAAGCAGTTACGCATGTCCGGCATCCTCGGACAGGCTGGCGAAATCCACGCCCAGGAGTTCCATCGCCGCCGGCAGTTTGTCCTCCGCTGGCAGATCGAAGATGATCTGTTCGCCGGCTTCCACGGTGAGCCACGCGTTTTGTCCCAGTTCGTGTTCGAGTTGTCCGGCTGCCCAGCCGGAGTAGCCCAGGGTTACCAGCATTTTGGATGGACCACTACCCTTGCCTACTGCTTCGAGAATGTCTTTAGAGGTGGTGAGGCCGAGGCTGTCACGCACATTCAGCGTGGAATCCCATTCGCCTACCGGCTGATGCAGAACAAAGCCACGGTCGGTCTGTACTGGGCCGCCGAAATAGACCGGGATATCGTGCAGCTGGTGCGGCTCAAGCCGGAGATTGATGCGCTCAAACAGCGCTTGCAGGCTCAGGTCGATGGGGCGGTTGACCACCACGCCCAGTGCACCCCGGTCGTTGTGCTCGCAGATATAGGTGAGCGACTTGGCAAAGTACGGATCCACCATATTCGGCATCGCGATAAGAAAATGGTGGGTAAGATCGATCGCCACATCTGCATTTTAACCCTCCGGCGGAACAATCACAATTTCCACTGTTGCCGAATCGGCTCGACCAGGTAAATCGGCGCGAACCGGTGAGCAAAGTTGCGACGGATGACTAGATTTCGACCATCTCGAAATCTTCCTTGCGCGCGCCGCATTCGGGACAGGTCCAGTTGATCGGTACATCCTCCCAGCGCGTGCCCGGGGCGATCCCCTCGTCGGGAACCCCTGCGGCTTCGTCATAGAGGTAGCCGCAGATGAGGCACATCCACGTCTTGAATTCGGTGCTGGTCGATGCTGCGGTCATATCCAGAGGCGGGCTTTGAGTTAAAATAGCGCCGCATCTTACCCTGTTGCCATGTCTTGTTCCAGCATGGCGTCCACCATGCCAGCGTCCCTGCCGCCGATTGTCCTCAGCTTTGCCGCCACCGATCCAACCGGAGGTGCCGGCATCCAGGCAGATTTGCTCACCCTTTCGAGCATGGGTTGCCACGCGCTCTCAGTGGTGACCGCGATCACAGTGCAGGATACTGCGGGCGTCGAAGACGTCCTGCCGATCGAAGCCGACTGGGTAAGCGACCAGGCGCGCGTGCTGCTGGAAGACATGCCTGTGGCGGCGTTCAAGATCGGTCTGGTGGGCAGCGTCGAGAATTGCGCGGCAATCGCCGAAGTAGTGTCGGACTACCCGGAGGTGCCGCTGATTCTCGATCCGGTTCTGACCTCCGGTCGCGGCGACGAACTCGCGGCCGACGACCTGATCGAAGCAATGCGTGAAATGCTGATTCCGCAGACCACCATCATCACGCCCAATAGCCTGGAAGCGCGGCGACTGGCTGACGACGGCAGTGACGAAGAACGCTCGCTGGAGGACTGCGCCAAGCGCATCCTGGAGATGGGCTGCGAATATGTGCTCATTACCGGCACGCACGAGAATACGCCGCAGGTAGTCAACACGCTCTACGGCCAGCAGGGCGTGATACGCAGCGACAGCTGGCAGCGTCTGCCCGGGACCTATCACGGCTCGGGTTGCACGCTGGCCTCGGCGATCGCCGCCACGCTCGCCAACGGGCTGGACATTCCTGAAGCGGTGCGGGAGGCGCAGGAATACACCTGGCAGACACTGAAAGCGGGTTTTCGTCCTGGCATGGGGCAGCATATCCCTGACCGCTTCTTTTGGGCACGCGAAGCCGAAGATGATGAAACGAAGCCGGAGGAGTGAGGCGTGAAACTCAGGCTTTCCGGGCTTCACGCGATCACGCCGGATGAACCGCGTACCGAAATCCTCTTGCGCAATACCGGTCAAGCGCTGCGCGGCGGTGCGACGGTGGTGCAATACCGCAACAAGACCGCCGACGCCGCGCTGCGGATGGATCAAGGACGCGCGCTTGCCGCATTGTGCACGCAAGCCGGTGCGATTTTCATCGTCAACGATGATGTCGCACTTGCGCTGGAACTGGGGGCCGACGGCGCGCACCTGGGCGCAACCGACGGCGATCTGGCCGAGGCGCGTCGGCGCCTTGGGAAAGACCGACTGCTTGGCGCTTCCTGCTATAACCGCATTGACCTGGGCGAAGCGGCGGCGCGGGCGGGCGCCGACTATGTTGCATTCGGTAGCGTGTTCGTATCTGCGACCAAACCCGGCGCGGTACACGCGCCGCTGGCGATATTCGCCGACGCGCGCCGCAGCCTTAGGTTGCCGCTAGTGGCAATCGGCGGCATAACCTTGCAAAATGCGCCCCAGGTGTTTGCTGCCGGGGCAGACGCCGTGGCCGTTATCAGCGCGCTGTTCGAAGCTGAGGACGTCGCGGCGCGCGCGGCCGGTTTCACCCAACTTTACCAACAACAGCGGATGCAGCAATGAGCAACGAATCTCTGTTTGCCAGAGCCCAGCAGTACATTCCCGCCGGAGTCAATTCCCCGGTGCGGGCGTTTCGCGCCGTGGGCGGCGCGCCGCGTTTCATCGCGCGTGCCGAAGGTGCGTGCATGTGGGACACCGAAGGCCGGCGCTATATCGATTACATAGGTTCCTGGGGGGCGATGGTGGCGGGCCACGCTCACGCGGAAGTCGTCGCCGCTGTGTGTGCGGCGGCGAAAAAAGGCCTGTCTTTTGGGGCGCCGACCGAGGCCGAGATAGAGATGGCGGAGTTGTTGTGCAGGCTGCTTCCCGGCATGGACATGGTACGTCTGGTCAGTTCAGGCACCGAGGCGACGATGACGGCGTTGCGCCTGGCGCGCGGTTATACCGGCCGCAGCCGCGTGATCAAGTTTGAGGGCTGCTATCACGGCCATGCCGACAGCCTGTTGGTGAAAGCCGGCTCAGGCGCGCTCACCTTTGGTCAGCCGAGTTCTTCCGGCGTGCCGCCGGAAATTGCCGCGCATACCCTGGTCCTCGACTATAACGATGCGGGGCAGCTGGAGCGCAGCTTCGCCGAAAGCGGCAAGGATATTGCTGCGGTCATTGTAGAACCGGTGGTAGGCAACATGAACCTGATCGCGCCCAAACCGGAATTCCTTCGCGCCATGCGTGAACTTTGCAGCAAATACGGCGCAGTGCTGATCCTGGATGAAGTGATGACCGGCTTTCGCGTTGGATTGACCGGTGCGCAAGGACTCTACGGGATCCAGCCCGATCTCACCACCCTGGGCAAGGTCATCGGCGGTGGCATGCCTGTGGGAGCGTTCGGCGGGCGGCGCGAGATCATGCAGAAAATTGCCCCGCTGGGGCCGGTGTATCAGGCAGGCACGCTCTCAGGCAATCCGGTGGCGGTTGCGGCCGGTCTGGCGACGTTGAAACTGGTGCAGGCGCCGGGTTTCTACGAAAAACTCAGCGCCCGCACGCGCGCGTTGACCGAAGGCCTGGTTGCGGCGGCGAAAGAAAACGGCGTGGCGTTCTCGGCGCAGGCAGTCGGTGGCATGTTCGGCATTTATTTCCGCGCCGGCGTGCCACAGAGTTTCGCCGAAGTCATGCAATGCGACAAAGACGCGTTCAACCGCTTCTTTCACGCCATGCTGGTTCGCGGCGTGCATTTCGCGCCTTCGGCGTTTGAGGCGGGGTTTGTTTCCGCGGCACATGGCGAGCAGGATATTGCGGCAACGATCAACGCAGCCGCAGCCGTATTCGCGACCATGCAAAAATAGCCCGCAAGCGCGGACGCGCCGGGCCTGGGACTGCCCCCTAGCGCGACTTCAGACTGTCGCGAATTTCGCGCAGTAGCTTCACTTCCTCCGGCGGTTCTGCCGGCGCGGGGGCCGGTGCGGCCGCTTCGGCGCGTTTCAGTTTGTTGATCCAGCGTACCAACATGAAAATAATGAACGCCAGAATGGTAAAGTTTATCGCGATGGTAAGAAAATTACCGTAGGCGAATACAGGTACGCCTGCCTTCTTCACTGCATCAAGCGTCATGGACGTGCCTGGCGGAATGCCTTTGAGCGCAATGAAGTAGTTGGAAAAATCCAATCCGCCCAGCGCTCGTCCCACCACTGGCATGATCAGGTCGTTTACGATGGAATCGACAATCTTGCCGAAAGCTGCGCCGATAATCACGCCTACAGCCAGGTCCATCACATTGCCTTTCAGTGCAAATTCCTTGAACTCCCTGAGCATGATCTTGTCTCCTTTCCGGTTACGAAACTGCAAACTCAATCGATATGCCACACGGCGTATTCTGCCTTTGCGCGCTTTGAAGCCTAGAGCAGGAACAGCGTTGCCAGGCCCAGGAAAATGAAAAATCCGCCGCTATCAGTCACCGCGGTGATCATCACGCTTGAGCCCAGCGCGGGGTCGCGTCCCAGCTTGTCCATGGCAAGCGGGATGAACACGCCCATCATTGCTGCGAGCACCAGATTGAGCATCATCGCCCCAGTCATTACCAGGCCCAGCTCCGGATTTTCATATAACCAGTATGCGACCAGGCCGAGGATACCGCCCCAGATCAGGCCGTTTAGCAACGCAACGCTGATCTCTTTGAAAAAAAGCATACGCGCGTTCTGCAGCTGGCCCAGCGCAATCGAGCGCACGATCATGGTGATGGTCTGATTGCCGGAGTTGCCGCCGATGCCGGCGACGATGGGCATGAGTGCCGCCAGCGCCACCAGCTTTTCGATCGAACCTTCAAAGGCGCCGATCACGCGCGAAGCGATGAATGCGGTAACCAGATTTACCGCCAGCCAGGCCCAGCGGTTCTTTACGCTGTCCCAGACCGAGGAAAAAATGTCCTCTTCTTCGCGCAGGCCGGCCTGCGCTAGTTGTTCTGCTTCGGTACTGTCGCGGATGTAATCGACAACGGCATTTACAGTTACCCGGCCGATCAGTCGCCCGGCATCATCCACCACGGCGGCCGACACCAGGTCATAGCGCTCGAACGTCTGTGCCGCCTCCTGCGCAGGGTCGTCGGGATGTAGTCTTACCACCTCGGTCGACATGGCCGCGCTTACCATTACATCGAGATCGGTTACGATCATCTTGCTGATTGGCAGGGCGCCCTTCAGGTGCCGGCCGCGGTCGACCACGAACACCAGATCGGTATGGTCAGGCAGCTCGTCCAGGCGGCGCAGATAGCGGGTCACCGCCTCAAGCGTAATGTCCTCGCGCACGCTGACCATGTCGAACGCCATCAGTGCGCCTACTGAATCTTCCGCATAGGACATGGCCGCGCGCAGCTGTAGGCGCTCTTCCTCGGGCAGCGACTGGAACACGTCCTCGAGCACGCCTTCGGGCAGATCAGGCGCGAGATCGGCGATTTCGTCGGTGTCGAGCTGCTCGGTCGCTGCGACCAGCTCCTCATCGTCCATGCTTTCAATCAGCGTTTCGCGTACGGCATCGGAAACTTCGAGCAGGATTTCGCCGTCGCGCTCGGCCTTCACCAGATCCCAGACGATCAGGCGCTCCTCGAGCGGCAGCGCTTCAAGCACGAAGGCGACGTCAGCAAGATGCAAGGCGTCGAGCCTGGCGCGCAGCACGTCCAGCAGCGGGCCGGCGGCAGCCGGGGCGCCGACGACGTCATTGCGAGCGGGTGGCTCTTCCAGGTCCTGGAGCCGGCGCAGAAGCGCACGCAACTCGCGCAGAATTTCCTGCAGGTCCTCGAGCTCTTTCTTTTGGCTGGTGTCGGTCAAATTCGCCTCGGCCGGGGTGGGAACGCGGCTGCGCAACCGCAGCCGATTCTAGCAGCCGGGGTATGTTTGCAAAACCGGTTTATGCATTTTTTCGCCAATGGCAGAGGTCTGCGCGCTTTGGCGACGCCTTGCGCCGGGCGGCGCTGAAAACCGGCAAGGAACCGGGTAACGGAATCCTACGGAAGCTGGGCCGACGGCATGCGCGCGCGGATGGTATCGCTGTAGCGCTGCAGGAATTCGGAATCCCTGTTGCGTTCGAAATAGAGCGGTCGGGGCAGCATTGCTGCCAGGCGCGCTGCCTGCTCGGCGTTAAGGCTGGCGGCGCTGACATTGTAGTAATGCCGCGCGGCAGCTTCGGCGCCGAACACGCCCTCCCCCCACTCGGCGACATTAAGATAGATTTCCAGAATGCGCTCCTTGTCCATAATCATTTCGAGCATCCAGGTAATGACCGCCTCCTGCCCTTTTCGCCACAGGTTCTTCTCGCCGGAAAGAAACAGGTTCTTGGCCAGCTGTTGGCTTATGGTAGAACCGCCGGCCACTACCCTACCCCGCTTCTGGTTCTTTTCCATTGCTTTCTGGATGCCCGCCCAGTCGAAACCGTCGTGCTCGGAGAATTTGGCGTCTTCAGCCACGATTGCCGCGCGCTTCAGTTCGTCGGAAATGCGCGCGTAGCTGGCCCAGCGCTGCTTCAGGGTCGCATTGGAGTTCTTGACGCGCAGGCGCTCCAACCGCGCCTGCATGAAGCTTGTGTTTTCCGGGTTGTGTTCGACCCAGTACCAGATGTGCGCCGCAAACCAGCTCTGGTACAGCAGCAGGACGATGAAAAGGGCGCCCAGCGTGTAGCAGAATACTTTCCACAGCGACGCCAGCGTTCGGGTTAGCAGCTTAAACATGGCCCGATTCCCGCAGCAGCTTCAACACCGGGGCGCTTTCCGGACGCACGCCGCGCCAGACAAAAAACGATTCTGCGGCCTGCTCCACCAGCATACCCAGGCCGTCGGCCAGGAGCGCTGCACTTTCGCCGCGGGCGAATGCGAGAAACGGCGTTTCACCTTTTCCGTACATCATGTCGTAAGCGAGGGCGCCGGGGGCGTAGACTCCCCGCGGCAATGGGGGAAGCTCCCCCGCCAGGCTGGCCGACGTGGCATTGACGACGAGGTCGAACTGTCTATTGGCCAGTGCCGCGTAGCTGCTGGCTTCCAGTGCACCATGGAGGCTTTGCGCCAACTGTTGCGCTCGGTCCAGCGTACGATTGGCGAGTACGAACTGCGCCGGGTGCTGTTGCAGCAAGGGATCGATTACGCCGCGCGCCGCGCCGCCCGCGCCCAGCAGCAGAACGCGCTGGCCGGCGATGGCGCAGCCAAGATTGTCTATCAGATCGCGTACCAGCCCCGCGCCGTCGGTGTTGTCGCCGAAAATAATCTCATGGTCGAATTTGAGCGTGTTGACCGCCTGCGCCGCGCGCGCGCGCGCGGATAGCGTCGTGGCGTAGCGCGTTGCCTCGGCCTTGAACGGCAGCGTGACGTTGAGACCGCGCCCGCCGCGCGCGCGAAACGCGTCCGCGGTCACAACGAATTTATGTATCGGCGCGAGCAGCAAGTCGTATGCCAGATCGTGCCCGGTCTGGCGTGCAAACGCGGCATGAATCAGCGGAGATTTGCTGTGCTCGACAGGATTGCCGATGACGGCATACTGGTCCGGCATGGTGTGAAATCATTCTCCCAGTAATTTGTCGCCCGGCGCGAAGGTCCAGGTACGGGTAATGTCGAGAATGTCGGCGTCGCGTTTTATGTTTGCCGGGAAGTTGGCGTAGGGCGCGGCCATCTTTACGATGCGCTCGGCCGCCCGGTCTAGAATCTGATGTCCGGAGGAGCGCAGCACTTCGACTTTGTCAAGGCTGCCGTCGGCCTTGATCGAAACGGAGAGTACCAGGCTGCCATAGAGCCTGCCGCGCGCGTCCTGCGGATAGTTCAGGTTGCCGATGCGCTCGACCTTGAGGCGCCAGTCCTCGACGTATTGCGCGTAGCGGAACTCCTGCGCGCTGGAACCGATGAATTTTCTGATCGGGCGCTTTTGATACTCCTCCAGCTGGCGCGAGATCTGCGCTTCCATACGCGCAATGGCGAGCGCGCTGGTGGCGAGGTCCTGGCCCGACACCCGCGGCTGCGGTGCCTCCGCTGCGGACGCCGCTTTCGGTTGCTCCGTGGGCGTCACGTTCTTCTCGGCCTTCAGCTGAGTCATCATTTTCAGCTGTTGCGCCTCCAGTTCCTTTACGCGCTGCGCCGCGCGCTTGGCATCGGCGCCGGATTCAGCCTCTTTCAGTAACGGCAGAGGTGTCTTTGCGCGCCGGTTTTCGTCGGTGTTGCCGCCGCCATCGAGATTTGCCTGCGCCAATACGTTCGTCTTAACTGGTCTTGCTTTGGTCTTGCTGTTGACCAGGACAACCTCGAGTGTCGGGGCAACGTATCTGTCGAAGACGATATCGGGCAGCTTGAAATGAACCGACAGCACTACCGCGTGCATTAAAATGGACAGGGCCAGCGCGACGGAAAAGCTGCGCGACGAAGCGTCCATGCCGGCCATGAATTCAGGCCAGCGCAGGCGCATGGAGCCGAGCGGATAAGCGCTGCGCAATCAGACCTCAAACACTAGTGAAATCAGTGTATTCTATGCTTTCTGGGAGAATTTATCTTAACTATTTCCAGAGCTCACGTCGCTGGCTTCGCCCCCTAGCTTTCAACCGCGCCCTTGTATCGGGCGTTGACCGAGTTGTCGATCAGATCTATCCCTTCGATTTCAAGCAATACGCGGCTGCCCATTTCCAGATCCGGCAGTGACGGCACGCGGACATACAGCGGAATGCCTTCGAATTTGACCAGGTTGTCGCGCAGCACCTGCGCCTTCGCCAGCGTAATCCTCTCCTGCAGCAGCCAGCGCAGACACCAATAGTGCTCCATTTTGTTTTGGAACTGATCGTAAGCCGCAAACGTCAGTTCGAATTCGCGCATCGCCGCCATTAGGTCAGCGGAATTTTTTCCGAATGGCGGCGCCCTGCCCGAGACGCACGCGAGTAACTGCCATTGGTTTAGCAGATCGATATAGCGGCGTAGCGGTGAGCTGGCCCAGATGTAGTGCGATACGCCCAGGCCCTGGTGCGGTGACGCCACCGTAGTCATGCGCACTTTGCCGTTCGATTGGGTGCGGTAGATGGCGGGTACGCCGCGGTCTGCGAGCAGCCTTCCCCAATTATTGTTGACGCTGATCATCAGCTCCGCCACCAGCTTGTCCAGCGGCGCGCCGCGCCGGCGCTCGACGATGCTGACGCGCTCGTTCTCGACGTAAAAGTTGTAGTCGACGCGGTCCTGCTGTGTCGCCGGCTTGCCGCGCGCCGCTTCTAGTTCGAGCGCGAGCCGCCACAGGAAAAACAGCTCTGCCTCGAACGGCAGGTCACCGCGTTCTTCGCCGGCAAGAAACGCCGCGTCCAGCGCTTCCACCTGATGGTGGCGCAGGTTGGCGGCGATGCGCACGCGCTCGATGCGGGTTTCCTGTCCCTCGATCAGGTGCGACAGCGGATTGATGTCCAGGTAGAGCGACACCGCTGGGCACTCGCTTCCCTCGGCTAGAGTGTAGCGTTCGATCACCTGCGGCGGCAGCATGGTGATCTTCTGCCCGGGAATGTAGGCGGTGGACAGGCGCGCGCGCGCGATTTTGTCCAACGCGGACCCCGGCACGAACCCCAGCCCCGGGGCTGCGATGTGAATGCCGACGCGATAGCGGCCATTGGCAAGCCGCGTCAAGGAAAAGGCGTCGTCGATTTCAGTTGTGCTGGCGTCATCCAGGCTGAACGCCGCGACGTTCGCCAAGGGCATATCGGGCGGCTCGTCCGCGGCGATCTCCTCGTACACGCCGTTTTCCCTAGGAAAGTATTCGAACAGGAACGCGCCCAGATGGTAGTCATGGCTGGAGGGCAGAGCGCCGGCGCGCTCGAACAGCCTGGCCGGCGACAGCCCGCTCGATTCGCTGGCCAACTCCAGCGCCTTGGTCTCGATGCGGTTGCGATCGGGCCGGTACAGCAACTGCGGCAAAATGGCGCGCAGGGCCTCCGGTACGGTGCCGCGCTGCAGATCACCCGACCAGGATAGTATCTGCTTCTCCTGTATTTTTTTCTTTTCCACGCTCGCAAGCGCCGCCTTGAGCGTGTCGGCGGACGCGGCGCGAAAACGCCCCTTGCCCTTGCGGTAGAAATACATCGGCGCCGTCTGCAGTTTGATCAGAATCGCCGCCGCCTCCACTGCGCTCGCCGCGTGTCCGCAATATTCGCGCGCCAGGTCGGCGAAACCAAACTCCGCTTCGCCGCAGCACTGCCACAGGAATTCGGTATCGATGTCCTCGGCCAAGGTTTCGGTTTTACCCATGAACTCCCCCAGCGGGGGCGCGTCGAAGCGTAACAGCACACTCGCCGCCTTGATTTTGCTTCGCTTGCCGTGCGTCGCTTCCACCTGCAGCGAGGTGTCGCTCTCGGCGAGCACTGCGCCGACCTTGAAGCTGCCGGTCTCTTCGTACAGCACGTTCATGGGATCAAAGCCGAAGGAAAAAGTATGCTTGGGCAACGCCGCCACGCCAGTCGGTCAAGCGCCGAGGTACGGCCTCCGCGCATCGTCCAGCGAGATGTTGCAGGTCCAAATTATACGCTAGCCGCACCGCGCGGAGGCCGATGACGCACCCGCAGAAGCGCTTCGCATACAGCGGCATCGCAGCGATCGCCGCATGAGTTCAATATGGAATACTTGGTAGAATTCAGCCGATCGCGGCGGAAATCATGTTCGCGCAACAGGAAGGAATCCTATGGACGCAGTCGAGGTAACCATATCCGAGGTGGGCCCGCGCGACGGGCTGCAGAACACCAAGAGTTTCATGCCGACTGCGGCGAAGAAGGCCTGGATCAGCGCCGAGGCGGCAGCCGGCGTACACGAGATCGAGGTCTGCTCTTTCGTTCCGGCAAAGTTGATCCCGCAGTTCGTCGATGCCGAGGAAGTTCTTGCGCACGCCAACTCCGTCGCTGGATTGACCGCGGTGGTGCTGGTGCCCAACTTGAAGGGTTGCGAACGCGCCATAGGCGCCGGCGCACGCCGCATTACCGTGCCCGTATCCGTATCCGAAGCGCACAGCATGAGCAACGTGCGCAAAACTACGGCGCAGGCGATCGAGGAATTCGTGCGCATGGCCGATCTGGTGCGGTCGCAACCGAAAGGCAAACGGCCGCAGCTGGTCGGCGCTTGTTCTACTGCGTTCGGCTGTTCGCTGCAGGGCGTGGTGGCGGAACAGGACGTACTTCGGGTGGCGCTTGCGCTGCGCGCGGCAGGCGCAGATTCAATCAGTCTGGCCGACACTGTCGGCTATGCCAATCCAGAACAGGTGAAGCGCCTGTTTGGCAGTGTGCGCAAGGCGATCGGCGAGGATTTCGCCATCGAAGCGCATTTTCACAATACGCGCGGTTTGGGTCTGGCCAACGCGCTCGCCGCCTACGAAGCCGGCGTGCGCAATTTCGACAGCACCCTTGGCGGTCTGGGCGGTTGTCCCTGGGCGCCCGGCGCGTCCGGCAATGTGGTTACCGAGGACCTGGTGTTCATGTTCGAGTCGATGGGTGTCAGGACCGGCGTCGATATCAACAAGCTGATCGAGGTGCGCAACACCGTTTTCGCCGCCCTTCCCGACGCCGAGCTCTATGGTCATATTTCGAAGGCCGGACTGCCCAAGGGATTTCGACCCTTGTCGCTCGCGGCGTGACGCGTCGCGCGATTCCAGTCTGAAGGAGTGGCCGATCCGGTCGCGGCTCAGATATGCGCCAAACCGGCAAATTCCAGGATCAGCGGGATATGTTCGGGGAAACTCGCGAGGCTATGATCTCCGCCGTCGATGACGACCTGGCGCGCGCCCGCATACTTACTTACCGCCTGGCGGAAGTCGAGTACTTCGTCCCCGGTTTCAACGATCAACAGATAGCGCTCGGCAAGGACGCTGGGCAGGTAGAGCTGTTCCCATTGGCGCAGATGCTCTTCAGTAAGTTCGTACCGCTGCTGAGTATAGAGGTTGCTCTGTACGCCAAGATAGGCGCGTAGATCCTCATGCGGGTAGACCGCCGGATTGATCAGGACCGCGCGAAGCGCATGGCGTTCGGCAAGGTAGCTGGCATAGAAACCACCGAGCGAACTGCCGACCAAAGTGATCGATTCGTCCGCGTGCAGTGACACCTCGGCTTCGATTGCGGCAATGGCGTACCTGCCCAGAGTCGGCAATGCCGGACAGCTGAACTGATCACCCAGCCCGCGCGCCTCCATATGGTGTTTGAGCAGCTGTGCCTTGTGCGAACCGGGCGAGCTGTTGAAGCCGTGCAGATAGATCAACATTTCACAGCGTCACCGACCCCCGACCAAGCTCGATCACCCGGCCGGCGACGAAAATCTTCCCCGCTTCGTCCACCTTCAGATGCAACCGGCAGGGGCGGCCGATGCGATCGCCCTGGTAAATCAGACGAGCCAGCGGCAGAGGACTTTTCGCCGCAATCATCCAGCCGCCAAGGTTGGCGCAGGCCGAGCCCGTGCCCGGATCCTCGTCGATCGACCCGGCGTGCTTGCTGAAGAAAAAGCGCGCTACGATTTGTTCATCGCCGGTCTCGGCCCAGACGTAGACTTTGACCATGCCGCCCTCGTTGGCGTGGCGCTGGGCCAGCATCGGATCGGGCTGGCAGCGTGCGACGGCATCTGGCGAAGTGAGCGGCACCAGCAATTGTTCATTGCCGGTGCTGATCCAAAGCGCCGGTTCGCCCAGGTCGCCGGGCACGAGGCCAAGCAGGCTTGCCAGGCCGTCACGTGTCAGGCGTGCCGGGCGCGCTTTCGCTGGGTTCGCCTGCAGTGTGAAGACGTCGCCAGCGGCGGTGACCGGGATGATTCCGGCGCCCATTTCCAGGCTGAGCGCGTCGCCACAGTTGTTCAGTGCCCGTACGACATAAGCCGAACCCAATGTCGGGTGTCCGGCGAAAGGCATTTCATTTGTCGGCGTGAAAATGCGTACGCTCGAGGTCGCCCGAGCGGAGGGCAGCAGGAAGGTCGTTTCCGACAGATTGAACTGCAGTGCCAGCGCCTGCATGGTTGCGTCGTCCAGACCGCGGGCGTCCTCGAAAACCGCCAGCGGATTGCCGGCGAGGCGCTCCTCAGCGAATACATTGACGATGCGATAGTGGTAGTCAGTCATGATCGGCTTTCAGTCGATCGAGCAGTTTCTGGTGGATGCCGCCGAAGCCGCCATTGGACATGATCAGTACCTGGTCCCCGGTACTTGATGCGGCGGCAATGGCGGCGATCAGGGCATCGAGATCCTCATGGCACGCTGCCCTGGCGCCCAGCGGCGCAAGGGCGCTGGCGGGATTCCAGCCCAGATTGGCGCTATAGCAGAAAACCAGATCGGCGTCGGCCAGACTGCCAGCGATGGCATCTTTCATGACACCGAGTTTCATCGTGTTGGAGCGAGGCTCGAGCACGGCCAGAATACGCGCCGCGCCGATCTTGCGTCGCAGTCCGGCGACGGTTTTCGCAATTGCCGTGGGGTGGTGGGCGAAGTCATCGTATACGGTGATTCCAGCCACGGTGCCGCGCAACTCCATGCGTCGTTTTACGTTGTCGAAACGCGCCAGCGCCGCGCACGCGGACTCCGGATCGACGCCGGTGTGACGGGCGGCAGCGATGGCAGCCAGCGCATTGAAACGGTTGTGCTCCCCCTGCAACGCCCAATTTACTCTCCCCTGCTCCTGCCCCGCGAACTTGACGCGGAATGCTTCGCCTTCCATCAATTCTGCATTCCAGGAGTCGTCGGTGCCGAACTGTTCTATCGGGGTCCAGCATCCTTGGGCCAATACCCGCGCCAGCGCCGCGTCGGCGCCGTTGACCAAGAGTTGGCCCGATCTAGGGATTGTTCGGACGAAGTGATGAAATTGGCGCTCGATAGCTTCAAGATCGCTGAAGATATCGGCATGATCGAACTCAAGGTTATTTAATATTGCAGTTCGCGGATGGTAATGTAGGAACTTGGAGCGCTTATCGAAGAACGCCGTGTCGTACTCGTCTGCTTCTATTACAAAAAAGCGCGAATCGGTCAAACGGGCAGAAATGCCGAAGTTCTTTGGTACGCCGCCAATTAGAAAGCCGGGGTGTTTGCCGGCCGCCTCAAGGATCCACGCAAGCATGGCTGAGGTGGTCGTCTTGCCGTGCGTTCCCGCGACTGCAAGTACCCACTTCGAGCGTAATACGTTCTCCGCCAGCCATTGCGGGCCTGAAACGTAAGATTCGCCGCGGTCGAGGATTTCTTCCATCAGGGGGGTGCCGCGGGTGACCACATTTCCGATCACCCACAGGTCTGGTTTCAGGGCGACCTGTTCGGCGCCGTAGCCCTCGACAAGATCTATGCCCTGGGCTTGAAGTTGGGTGCTCATGGGCGGATAGACATTGGCGTCGCAGCCGCTTACTTTGTGCCCCGCCTGCCGCGCGATCGTGGCAAGGCCGCCCATGAAAGTGCCGCATATGCCTAGGATGTGAATGTGCATGAGCGAAATTGTTATTGTCGATCGAGCGCGGTGTCGCGACAGCCCGCCTGCGCGCCGCGGCAAATTCGCGGGCTTTTGGTGCTGCCCTAACACTGCCTGGGAGTTTACCGTATTTCGTTAGTCAGCCCGCTGCGCTATTATTCGCGCATGCGTACGCGCGGAGTGCTGCGATGCCCAAAGAACAAAAGCTAAAGCACCAACAGATGCGCACGCGCATCGCCGCGATCGCCGCGCGCATCATGGCCGAAGACGGGGTCGAGGATTTCGCAGCTGCCAAGCGCAAGGCGGCGCGCCAGCTTGGCGCCGGCGACACGAAGTCCCTGCCCGATAACGACGAAATCGAGGCCGAGCTGCGCCTATACCAGTCCTTGTATCACGGCGAAGAACAGCGCGAACAGCTGCGTTACCTGCGTAACCAGGCGCTGGCGGCGATGGAACAGCTTGCGGAGTTCAACCCCTATCTGACCGGACCGGTGCTAAAGGGCACGGCCGGCCGCTACGCCGACATCGATTTGCAGGTATTCGCTGATAGCGGCAAGGAACTGGAGATTTTCCTCCTGAACCGCAACATTTCCTATCAAAGCTCGGAATCGCGTCATTACAGCGGAAATCAGGAACGGTCAGTCAGCGTTCTTTCGTTGGACTGGAAAGGCACACCCGTTCGGGTAGCGGTGTACTGTTCCGGCGACGAGCGCCGCGGCGTCAAGACCTCGCCTCTGGGCCGCCCGCTGGAGCGGGCGAGCCTGGACGCGGTTCGGACTCTGGTTGCCGGCGGTGAATAGGCGGCTCCAGGCCGGGATCTTTGTTCTGGTAGCGGTGGTCGCCGGGATTGCAGGCTACTATTTCAACCGAGCGGGCATGAACTCGCCAGCGACTGATGCGACGGTACAGAAACTGATGCTGGCGCCTCTGGTTGATCTCAACGGCAAACCGCAGACGCTGTCGTACTGGCGCGGAAAGATTATCGTGGTTAATTTTTGGGCCACCTGGTGCCTGCCTTGCCGTGAGGAAATTCCGGCGTTAATGAAAATACATGATAAATATGTGGCTAACGGCGTCGAAATTGTGGGTATCGCACTTGATGATGTATCTAAAGTAAGAGATTTCGCGGCGGAAATGGGCATTGAATATCCGCTGCTGATAGCGGGCGCCGAGATTCTGGACCTAAGCAAGCCTTTAGGTAACCGGGCGGGTGTTCTGCCTTTTACCGTCGTTCTGGACCGGGGTGGGCAAATGGCTTACTCGCACACTGGGGCCCTGACCGAAGCCGGATTCAAACTGGTGCTCGCCCCGTTGCTCTGATAGGCTCGAATTCGATTCGAAGCACTCGGACAACTTCTTTGAAAAGCTGGACATCTGCTACCTATTTCCGGCAAACTTGCAGATATGCTCAAAAAATCACCTAACGTGGTTTCGCTTGCGCCGGTAAGCCGCATTAAGCAGGACGGCGCAAAGAAAGTACTGGTGCTGCACGGACCCAACCTGAACTTGCTGGGTTCCCGCGAACCCGAAATTTATGGTCGGGAAACACTGGCAGACATCGATCGCCGCCTGGTAGCCCAGGGCAAGGCGGCAGGGGTAGTAGTGACCTGCTTCCAGAGCAACCAGGAAGGCGCGCTCATCGACCGTGTGCAGTTGGCCAAGAAGCAGCAGATCTCATTCGTTATCATCAATCCCGCCGGCTTTACCCACACCAGCGTCGCCTTGCGCGATGCCCTGGCGGGGGTGGCGATACCGTTCGTCGAAGTCCATTTATCGAATATTCACGCGCGCGAGCCATTTCGCAGTCATTCCTATTTTTCCGATCTAGCGGCCGGCACGATTTGCGGCCTGGGCAGCTACGGCTACGAACTGGCACTGCAGTTCGTTTTGCACCGGCCCTAACAGTCGCATTCCCGCGCGCGGGATACTCGCCGCGCCGCAAGGAGAAACCGCCATGGATTTGCGTAAACTAAAGAAATTGATCGATCTGGTGCAGGAATCGGGTATTTCCGAGCTGGAAGTCACCGAAGGCGAGGAGAAGGTCAAAATCGTCAAGAGTGGCGGCACTGGGGTCGGCCATCCTGCGCCTGCCCCAGCCCCGATGCCCCCGGCTTCGTTAGCAAGCGCACCGGCCGCAGCGGTGGCGCCCGCGGAAATGCCCGGACACTTAGTCAAGTCGCCGATGGTCGGAACGTTCTATCGCTCTCCCTCGCCGGGGGCAAAGCCTTTCGTCGAGGTGGGCGACACGGTCAAATCGGGCGATACCATATGCATTATCGAGGCGATGAAGCTGCTGAACGAAATCGAATGCGACAAGGATGGCGTCGTCAAGGCGATACTGGTCGAGAACGGCCAGCCGGTCGAGTATGGCGAACCGTTGCTGGTCATAGATTGAAACACGGGAAGTCCGGAATGAAGGAAATCAGGCGAATTCGCGCTCCGGGTGCGGCTGCGCCCGAGAATTTCGCGCGCAGCCATGTTTAAGAAAGTCCTTATCGCCAACCGGGGCGAGATCGCGCTGCGCATACAGCGCGCCTGCCGCGAGCTGGGCATTAAGACCGTAATGGTGCATTCCGAGGCCGACAGCGAGGCGAAGTACGTCAAGCTCGCCGACGAATCGGTATGCATCGGTCCTGCGCCCTCCGCCGCCAGCTACCTAAACATCCCGGCGATTATCAGCGCGGCGGAAGTGACCGATTCCGAGGCTATCCATCCCGGCTACGGTTTTCTTTCCGAAAACGCTGATTTCGCCGAACGGGTCGAGAAAAGTGGATTCGTTTTCATCGGTCCGCGCCCCGAGACCATTCGACTCATGGGCGACAAGATAAGCGCCAAGGCGGCAATGAACAAAGCGGGCGTCCCCTGCGTGCCCGGCGCCGAAGGGGCATTGCCCGAACAGAACGAGGAAATCGTCAAGATCGCGCGCAAGGTCGGTTATCCGGTGATTATCAAAGCCTCGGGCGGCGGCGGCGGGCGTGGGATGCGCGTGGTGCACACAGAGGCAGCGCTGCTCGCGGCAGTGAATCTGACGCACCAGGAAGCACAGGCGGCGTTCGGCAATCCCGAGGTATACCTGGAAAAGTTCCTGGAAAACCCGCGCCACATCGAGATTCAAGTGCTGGCCGACGAACATCGAAACGCCATCTATCTGGGCGAGCGCGATTGTTCGATGCAGCGGCGGCACCAAAAAATCATTGAAGAGGCGCCGGCACCGGGAATGACGGAGCGTCAGCGCGTACGCATCGGTGAGCGCTGCGCCGAAGCCTGCCGCAAAATCGGCTATCGTGGTGTCGGCACGTTCGAGTTCCTTTACGAAGGCGGCGAGTTTTTCTTCATCGAAATGAACACGCGCATCCAGGTCGAGCACCCGGTAACGGAAATGATCACCGGCGTGGATCTGGTGCAGGAACAAATCCGCGTCGCCGCCGGGGAAAAGCTGCGTCTGCGGCAACGAGACGTCGTGCTGCGCGGACATGCCATCGAGTGCCGCATCAATGCCGAGGACGCGTTCAAATTTACGCCTTCACCGGGCCGCATCACTTCCTATCATCCACCGGGCGGGCCGGGTATCCGCGTCGATTCGCACATCTACCAGGGCTATTTCGTGCCGCCCAACTACGATTCCCTGATCGGCAAAGTCATAGCCTACGGCGAGACGCGCGAGCAGGCGTTGCGGCGCATGCGTATCGCGCTGTCCGAGATGGCGGTGCAGGGGATTCAGACCAATATTCCGCTGCACCAGGATCTGCTGCTGGACGAGCGTTTCGTCAAGGGCGGAACCAGCATTCACTATCTCGAGCAAAAGCTGGCGCAACAGAAGCTCGAGAAAGGGTGATCCTCTGGCCTGGGTGTCGCTCATATTGCGTACGGATGCGCGCCTTGCGGACGAATTGAGCGATGCGCTGCTTGGCGCGGGTGCGCTCTCGGTCAGCGTCGAAGATGCCGACGCAGGCACCGCCGCCGAGGCGCCGCTTTACGGCGAGCCGGGGATGCCGGTCGCACCTGCCTGGCCGCAAAGCCTGATCAATGCGCTGTGCGAGAAAGCTGTCGACCCGGCGCAGCTCGTCGCCGCCGCCAGCGCGCGACTTGGTCTGGCACGATCGCTGGAATATTGCATCGAGCCGGTGGCGGACGAGGACTGGGTGCGACGCAGCCAGCTGCAGTTCGAACCGATTCGCATCTCGGCCAAACTGTGGGTAGTGCCGTCCTGGGCAGAAACACCAGACCCGGGCGCGATCAATCTGGTGCTCGATCCGGGCCTCGCCTTCGGCACCGGCAGCCATCCGACTACGCGCCTGTGTCTGCAATGGCTGGAGCGAACCGTACGCGGTGGCGAACGTGTTCTCGACTACGGCAGCGGTTCGGGTATATTAGCCATTGCCGCGTTGCGGCTCGGGGCGAGTTCTGCGCTTGGTGTGGATGTGGACCCTGTGGCGCTTCCGGCGGCGCAGGCGAACGCCCGGCGCAACCGCGTCGACGCCCAATTTATCAACACGGAGACGACTCCTGAATTCCGGGCAGATCTCGTGGTTGCAAATATCCTGGCCAATCCGCTGATCCTGCTTGCGCCCCTGCTCGCCGGGTGCCTGCGCAGGGAACGGCGCATTGCGCTGTCGGGCATACTCCAGACGCAGGCAGACGAAGTGATAGCAGCCTACGCGCCCTGGTTTGCGCTGCGCGTGGGCGATTGCGAGGGTGGCTGGGTGCTGCTTGAGGGTCCGCGGACATGATTACGCAGTGCCCGTCCTGCCACACCCATTTTCGCGTGCACGCGGAGCAGCTCGCCGCGCGCGCGGGACAGGTACGCTGCGGCAAGTGCAATCGTATATTTGACGCACTCGAATATCTGATCGAGTCCACTACGCCGGCGCCCGAGCCGTTTCCGTCACCAGCGAAGGCGGATGAGCGTTTCGTTGCCGATGCGGCACAGCCCGCGCCGGAATCAACGCCCGCCGATCGCGAAAAATCAGAGCCGGATTTACACGCGTCCGTACTAACGCATCCCAAACATGTCGAACCCGAGGCGGCATCCGTCGCAAACGCGTTCGAGTTCGGACCGACCGCATCGACCAGCTCGGCGAAGCGCGCGCGGCGCTGGCCTTGGGTGTTCGGTTCGACGCTGATGTTATTGGCATTGTTGGCGCAGGCGGGCTACTACTACCGCAGCGCACTGATCGTGTTGTTTCCAGAAGCCAAGCCCTACGCGATCGCGCTGTGCGCCAGCCTGGATTGTGATCTGCCGCTGCCGCGGCGCATCGAACTGATGAGCATAGAAGCGTCCGATCTGCAGGCGGACACGACCAATTCCAACATTATGGTGTTGTCGGCGACGATCAAAAACCGAGCCGTATTTGGTCAGCAGCTTCCGCTGCTCGAACTGACCCTGACCGACGCGCAGGACCTGCCCGTGGTGCGGCGTGTGCTCGTGCCGCGGGATTACGTCGGCAAAGCCGCCAACATCCAAGCCGGATTTGCCGCCAACTCCGAAATCGCGATCAAGTTGTTCATCGAGGGCTCGCAGGTCAAGGCCACCGGCTACCGCCTTTATCTTTTTTATTCCTGAGGCACCGCCGGACCATTGATTTGATGTCAGACTAAAGCCCGGGACGCAGGCACCGGTGGTCAACGTCCGAAGATTTCGCGCGTTGAGGCATTCGATCGCGTCGATCCCGTCGATGTGAGGGCGCCAGCCGGGCGCCTCCAGATGCAACATCTCGAAGTGCAATCACGACAAGAGGAATTACCATGAAAATATTCACCACAATGGCAATCGCTGGCGCAATCGCCGCTTCCACCTTGATCGCTGGCTGTGCCAGCACCAGTTCAGGCAGCGTCTATTCCGGCGGTCAGGCACGGCAGGAACAGACGGTGCGCATGGGTGTGGTGGAGAGTGTGCGTCAGGTCACCATAGAGGGTTCCAAGAGTGGCGTCGGCGCGGTCGCCGGCGGCGTGGTCGGCGGTGTGGCCGGCAGCAATGTCGGCGGCGGCAAGGGCAGCACCATCGGGAGCATCCTTGGTGCGGTCGCCGGCGGCCTGGCGGGCAATGCCATCGAGCAGGGCACGACCAAGAAGCAGGGGCTGGAGATTACAGTAAAGCTCGACAACGGCGAACTACGCGCGGTTACTCAGGATGCCGACGAAAACTTCAGACCCGGCGAGCGCGTGCGCTTGCTCTCGGGTAGCGGGGTAACCCGGGTTACGCACTAGCAGTTGGCGGACGTTTGAGAATCGCGGCAGGAAAGACGTTGCTTGCCGATGCACCTCAAGCGCGCCGATGGCGGATAGGCGGCTGCGCTCATTCCAGCGCCGCACGCAGTTTGGCCGCATTCGCTTCGAGTTGTTCGCGTGGTGGATTCTTCGTTGGCCAGGTGAGGCGCATGCCGTCCTGCGAGTATCTAGGCACGAGGTGCAGATGGAAGTGATACACGGTCTGACCCGCGGCCGGGCCATTGGCCTGATATAGCGTTACTCCCTCGGGCGCGTAGGCTTTTTTCACCGCCCGCGCCACGCGCGCCGCAGTTTGGAATACGGCGGCGGCGAGCGCGTCGTCCAAGCCGTAAATATTTTCCACATGCGGCTTCACCGTCACCAGCACGTGACCCGGGTTGACTTCGCCGATGTCCATGAAGGCGAGGGTCGTATCGTCTTCATGGACCTTGGTCGAGGGAATCTGTCCGATTACGATTTTGCAGAACACGCAGTCGCTCATCAGTTTCTCCGTTCATCAAATCAAATACTCATTGGAAACACGCTGTCAGCCGGTGCACACCGGTGGTCGTGCAGCTGAACTACCGTCCCGGCCGCTGGTATTGTTTGCACGGCACCTGAAACAGTCTGCGGTCCTCGAGGCGCACCGCGCTCAAGCTTCCGCCCCAAACGCAGCCGGTATCCAGGGCAAGCAGATCCGGCCTCAGCCTCAGCCCGAGCGTGGACCAGTGACCGAAGATCAGCGTATGGCCGCGGCTGGCGCGTCCCGGCGCATTGAACCAGGGGAAGAATCCGGGTGGTGCATCGGCTGTCTCGCCTTTGGTGTGGAGTTCTATCGTTCCCGCTGCCGAGCAGAAGCGCATTCGTGCCATTGCGTTGACGATGACGCGCAGGCGGTCCGGCCCGCGTAGTTCCTCGCTCCACGAATCGGGCTTGTCGCCATAGAGTCGTGCCAGAAACACCCGCCAGTCATCGCCGCGCAGCGCGTTCTCGACTTCATGTCCCAGCGCCTGCGCTTGGGCGATGCTCCACTGCGGCAGCAGGCCCGCGTGCACCATGGCCCATGTGCCTTCGACATGGAACATCGGTCGCTGCCGCAGCCAATGCAAAAGCTCATCCCGGTCCGGCGCCGCGAGTACATCGTCCAGCGTGTCGCTGCGGTGTTTTTTCGCCTGCCCGGCGGCCACGGCGAGCAGGTGAAAATCGTGGTTACCCAGCACCGTCACCGCGTTGTCACCCAGATCCTTAACCAGGCGCAGGGTCGCGAGCGAGTCCGGGCCGCGATTCACCAGATCGCCGACAAACCATATACGGTCGCGCCTCCGGTTAAAGCCGATAACGTCGAGCAACTGCAGCAGCGCCCCGGAACATCCCTGAAGGTCGCCGATAGCGTAGGTCGACATGTCTAGTGCGCCCGGTCGAGCTTGCGATACTGAATCGCCTCGGCCACGTGGGTGAGGGCAATGGCTTCACTCCTGGCAAGATCGGCGATGGTACGCGCCAGTTTCAGCACCCGATGATAAGCGCGCGCCGACAGGTTGAGCCGGACGATCGCGCGCCTGAGCAAGCCCTCGGCCGCTGTCTCAGGTCGGCACCAGCGCTCGATTTCGCGCGTGGCGAGACTGCTGTTGCTCTTACCTTGGCGTTCGATTTGCACCCGGTGTGCAGCCGCAACGCGCCCGCGCACGGCATCCGTCGCTTCGCCCGCAGCCTGACTGAGCAGGTCTTCCTGTGGCACCGCAGGTACCTCGAGGTGGATGTCGATCCGGTCCATGAGCGGTCCGGAAATCTTTCCGCGATAGCGCGCCACCTGATCCGGCGTACAGCGACATTTCCCGCTGAAATGGCCAAGATAGCCGCAGGGGCAGGGGTTCATCGCCGCAATCAACTGGAACCGCGCCGGAAATTCAGCCTGGCGCGCCGCGCGCGAAATCGCCACGCGCCCGGATTCAAGCGGCCCGCGCAGCATCTCGAGTACTCTGCGCTCGAACTCGGGCAGTTCGTCCAGAAACAGCACGCCGTGATGGGCAAGTGAAATTTCCCCGGGGCGCGGGTCGCTGCCGCCGCCTACCAGCGCCACGCTGGAGACGGAGTGGTGCGGGGCGCGAAACGGCCGGCGGCGGAACTGCTCCAGCCGAAACCCGCCCGAGCCCAGTGACTGCAGTGCAGCCGACTCCAGTGCCTCGACGTCGCTCATTGGCGGGAGTATTCCGGCGACGCGCGCCGCGAGCATCGACTTTCCTGTTCCGGGCGGTCCTGCCATGAGAAGGCTGTGTCCGCCGGCCGCGGCAATTTCAAGCGCGCGTTTTGCCTGCACCTGGCCTTTGACGTCGGCGAGATCGGGATAGTCGGGCTCGGCTGCGGCCGCGGATTCCGCGACGTACGGTTGCAGACTTTCTCTTCGCGCCAGATGCGCGCAGACCTCGAGCAAAGTGTTCGCCGGCAGGATGCGGGCGGCGCGAACCAGACTTGCCTCCCTTGCACTCGCGCGGGGCAATACAAATGCGCGCCCGCTGCGGTATGCCGAGTAAGTCATCGCCAGCGCGCCGCGGATCGGGCGCAAATCTCCGGTGAGTGAAAGTTCGCCGGCGAATTCATATTCCGCGAGCTGATTCAGGGGCAATTGTCCGGAGGCGGCAAGGATGCCGAGAGCGATGGGCAAGTCGAAACGCCCGCTTTCCTTCCGCAGGTCGGCCGGGGCGAGGTTGACAGTGAGGCGGCGCGCGGGAAATTCGAAGTGCGCGTTTACCAGCGCCGCGCGCACCCGATCGCGCGCTTCTTTTACTTCGGTCTCGGGTAACCCTACGATGGTAAAGCTGGGCAGCCCACCCGAAATATGGACTTCAACCGTGACCTCGGGCGCGTCCATGCCGGCAAGCGCGCGGCTGTGCAGCACGGCGAGCGACATGCCGGTCAGGATTTCGGTTTGGCGACCCTGGCTTCGAGCTCGGCGACCTGCGCTTCCAGTGCGCCGAGCTGTTCACGCGAACGGGCGAGCAGCCGGGCCTGAACGTCGAATTCTTCGCGTGTCACCAGGTCCAGCCTGGCAAAGAAACTCGCCAGCAGCGCACGCACGTTCTTCTCAACGTCTTTCGCCGGGCTTTGCGCCAATAGCGCGCCGATCTTGCCGCTCAATTCTTCAAACAAGCGGTTTTGCTGCATACAGGTCTCCCGTTTCTTCCGTTGTTTTTCGAGTCTATCACGCTGGACATAACGCGCCAGCACGGGAAGCGGCTGATAGCACTCACACGGTGCGATTCGATGCAGCCCCGCACCAATTGAATGCACAGGAATAATCATGCGGCTACCCCACCGCCGCAAGCCATTGAAATAATGAAACTAAAAAACTGGCACAGGCCGTGCTAACGAGTTGTACGAAACATTCTTTTTTAACTTTGATAAGGGATATTGTCATGCGCAAACTACTGCTCGCCTCGGCGGTGTCAGCCGTGTTCTTCCTGCCGGTGACCGCGTCGGCCCAAACGGCGCCGTCGGCCGCGCCGTCGCCCCATACGATTAGCGGCAATATCGGTCTGTTCTCCGAGTATCGGTTTCGCGCCATTTCGCAGACCTTCAAGCAGCCTGCGCTTCAGGGCGGAATCGATTACGCGCATTCAAGCGGCATCTATCTCGGCAACTGGAACTCCAATGTGAGCGAGGGCGCAGGGTTTCCGGCCGGCAACCTGGAAATGGATTTTTACGGCGGCTTGAAGAAATCCTGGGGTGACTGGGGCCTTGATGTGGGCGCGATCTATTACTACTACCCCGGCACCGATGCCAACAGGACGGTAGGGACCGCAATAACCAGCCCCAAACCCGGTGGTGCTACGCATACCGGACGCGTGGACAACAAGGAAATCTACATCGGCGGGTCGTGGAAATTTCTGTCGGCGAAGTACTCGCATTCAGTCGGCGATTATTTCTCCCAGCCAGGGACCAAGGGCTCGCATTACCTCGAAATTGCTGCAACCCATGATCTGGGCGATGGCTGGGGAATCAACGGCCACCTCGGATCTTTCAAGCTCAAGAACTGGGATATCGGAACTGACGCGACCAAAGCCGACTACACCGATTGGAAGCTCGGTCTGACCAAGGACATCAGCGGCTGGGTGCTGGCTGCATCCTATATTGGCACCAACGGCAAGGGCAGTTGCGATCTGACCAATCCGGGTTACTACTGCTTCGCCAACAAGCTCCCGTTCGTTGCGGGTGTCGCAACCAAGAATGCCGCCAACAGCACGCTGGTGCTCTCGGCAAGCAAGTCCTTCTGATTTGAACTTTGGGCCGGGAAGTCTTTCCTCCCGGCCCTATCTCGACAAGGGAGCACTCATGAAACTAGTTACAGCAATTATCAAGCCGTTCAAGCTTGATGAGGTACGGGAGGCCCTGTCCGCTATCGGCGTGCAGGGCATAACCGTGACCGAGGTAAAGGGATTCGGCCGGCAAAAAGGCCATACCGAGTTGTACCGCGGCGCGGAGTACGTGGTCGACTTCCTGCCTAAAGTAAAAATCGAGGCGGCGATCAAAACGGAGCTGCTCGAACAGGCGATAGAGGCCATCGAAAAATCCGCCAGTACCGGCAAGATCGGCGACGGCAAGATTTTCGTATTCGAGCTCACGCAGGTCATTCGCATACGCACCGGTGAGACCGGCGCGGACGCGCTCTAGGGAGATGCAAGATGAAAAAATTGATAGCGTTACTCGCTCTATTCGGCGCCTGCAGCCTGGCCGCGCCGGTCATCGCGCAGGACAAAGCGGCCGCTCCCGCGACAGAGGCAAAACAGGCCGAAGCCAAGCCAGAGGCGGCCGCACCAGTGGCAGCAGTTGCCGCTCCGGCGGCCGCCGCGGCAGCGGCAGCGCCTGCACCGGTGCCCAACAAGGGCGACACGGCGTGGATGATCGTCGCCACGGTGCTGGTAATCCTGATGACCATCCCGGGACTAGCGCTGTTCTACGGCGGACTGGTGCGCGCCAAGAACATGCTGTCGGTACTGATGCAGGTGTTCGTTACCTTCTGCATGATCAGCGTGCTATGGGTGTTCTACGGCTACAGCATCGCATTTACCGAAGGTAACCCGTTCTTTGGCGGCTTCTCGCGCCTGTTCCTCTCCGGAATCACGGCCGATTCCACTGCGGCGACCTTCAGCAAGGGCGTGGTCATCCCGGAATATATCTACGTGGCGTTCCAACTCACTTTCGCCGCCATCACGCCGTGTCTGATCGTCGGTGCCTTTGTCGAGCGGGTCAAGTTTTCCGCAGTACTGCTGTTCCTGGCGATCTGGTTTACTTTTGCCTACCTGCCGATGGCGCACATGGTCTGGTTCTGGCCCGGACCGGACGCGTTCACCGACGCGGCAGCGGCGGAAAAGGCCACCGCGGCTGCGGGGTGGCTGTTCCAGAAGGGCGCGCTCGATTTTGCGGGAGGGACGGTGGTGCACATCAATGCCGGTATCGCGGCCCTCGTTGGCGCATATGTGGTTGGCAAACGCATCGGCTACCAGAAGGAGGCGATGACACCGCACAGCCTCACGCTTACGATGGTCGGCGCGGCGCTCCTGTGGGTAGGCTGGTTCGGCTTCAATGCGGGTTCCAACCTCGAAGCCACCGGAACCGCCGCACTGGCCTTCATCAACACCCTGGTTGCGACTGCTGCGGCAACGCTGTCCTGGTTGTTCTTCGAGAACATGTTCAAGGGCCGGCCATCGATGCTGGGCGGCGCCTCGGGCGCGGTAGCGGGCCTGGTGGCGATCACCCCGGCCTGCGGTTTTGTCGGCCCGATGGGCGCCATCGCGCTCGGCGTCATCGCCGGTGCGCTGTGCCTGTGGGGGGTGAGCGGCCTGAAGCGCATGTTGGGTGCCGATGATTCGCTCGATGTATTTGGTGTGCACGGCGTCGGCGGCATCATCGGCGCACTGGGCACCGGCGTATTTGCGGCGCCTATCCTGGGCGGCAGCGGTATCTACGACTACGTCGCCAATAAAACTGCCGCCGATTATTCGATCATGGATCAGGTAACGATCCAGGCGACCGGCGTGATCACCACGATTATCTGGTCAGGCGTGGTGGCGTTCATCGCGTTCTGGATCGTCGACAAGCTCATCGGCCTGCGCGTGCCGGAAGAACAGGAGCGTGAAGGCCTTGACGTCACCTCACATGGAGAAACTGCGTATCACATGTGAGTAGGCGCAATTAACCGCTCCTGCCGGAGCGGAATTCGTCACACGGGCAGCCTCTGGGCTGCCCGTTTCGTTTCCCGGACGCCGCAAAATCCACCGGTCAGCGTAGGGACAGGGGCGCAGCCTCACGCAGCGCGCGCGCGCTTCGCTGGTTTCGTCGCGGTGACGCTACGCGTGAAATTGGCCGTGCGTCTGCGCATTGCGGCCAGTGTCACCCGACCCTTTGCAGTGAGAAAGGGCTCGACCAGCAGCCCTATGCCTTCGGACACGTACTTGCCCAGGCCGAACTTGTCGCGCAAAGCCCAGTGTTTCAGTGCCCAGGCGTGGCAGAAGGTCACGTATTGATAGACCAAAAGGTACTCGTTTACCTGGCGCATGTAGCCTCCGGCGATGCAGGCGCGCAGGCAGTCGTGCAGCAGGCGGTTTGTGCGCAGTTCGTCCTGTTTGACCAGGCTTCTGCGGTCGGCACGCAGCGACTTGGTCGAGCGATAGGCCAAGACCGTTGCTTCGCGCAACCGGTCAACGATAGTGCAATAGGCCCACAATGCCATGCATAGCCGTTCCACCGGATGTTTGACCTCCGCCAGGCGCGGTGGGATTTCCTTTTCGTAGGTTTCAAGTACCAGCTTGAGCGAAAGAAACAGAACGTCGTCCTTGTCGCCGAAATACTGGTAAATCAGGCCGGTGCTCACGCCGGCTTCCCGGGCGATCTGCGAGATGGTGGTGGTGTAGTAGCCTTCGCCCGAAAACAGCTTCACCGCCGCGCGCAGGATTTGTGCGCGCCGCTCTCCTACCAGCTTGGCGTCGGTGACCAGGCTTGCAACATGTCCAGGTGATTTCATCTAACGCCTGTTGCGCGGAGAAGCAGCATGTTCCCGAGCCCTGGCCAACGAGGGGACGTTTCGGTTTTGGCGGACCGACTTCTCAATTGCCCTCGAACACCGGTTTCTGCTTGGCGACGAACGCGTTGTACGCGCGCGTGAAATCCTTGGTCTGCATGCATATCGCCTGCGCCTCGGCCTCGGTTTCGAGCGCCTGCTCAATGGTCTGGTTCCATTCCTGATGCAGGCATTTCTTGGTCATGGAATGGGCGAAAATCGGCCCATCCGCAATTTCCTTTGCCATCGTCTGCGCGCGCTCCAGCAGCTTGTCTTTGGGCACCAGTTCGTTGAAATAGCCCCAGGCGTGGCCCTCCTGGGCGGTCATGGCACGCCCGGTGTAGAACAGTTCCGACGCGCGGCCGTGCCCGATGAGGCGGGGCAGAATCGCGCAGGCGCCCATGTCGCAGCCGGCCAGGCCGACGCGCACGAACAGGAACGCCGTCTTGCATTCAGGCGTGCCGTAGCGCAGGTCGCTTGCCATCGGAATGATCGCCCCGGCGCCGGCGCTGATCCCGTCGACAGCGGCGATAATGGGCTGCGGGCAGGTGCGCATCTCTTTCACCAGATTTCCAGTCATGCGGGTAAACGCCATCAATCCGTTCATGTCCATCCTGGTCAGCGGGCCGATAATGTCGTGCACGTCACCGCCGGAGCAGAAATTGCCGCCTTCGCCGGTGAATACCACTACGCGCACGTCCTCGGCGTACTGCAGTTTGTGGAAGGTATCGCGTAGTTCCGCGTAACTTTCCAGCGTAAGCGGGTTCTTGCGCTCGGGACGGTTCAACGTGACGGTGCCGACGCGATCCCTAACTTCCCATTTGAAATGCTGCGGGCGCCACTCGGCGGCTTTGAGTTTGTACATGAGATTCTCCGTGTTGCTGTTGATTAAAGTGGGTGTCGTCAACCGGCCAATGTGAGTCCGCCGCTTACGCTCAGGGTTTGACCGGTAACGAAAGCCGACCGGTCGCTGGCAAAGAACAATACGGCGTCGGCAATTTCAGAAGCCTTTGCCAGCCGGCCCATGGGCGTGACGCGAACGAAGGCTTCGCGGATTTTTTCCGGCACCGCGGCCAGAAGCGGCGTGTCGGTCGGACCGGGGCAGACGCAATTCACGTTGATGTTGAAGCGTGCCATTTCCCGCGCCAGCGATTTTGTAAACGCTATTGCCCCGCCCTTGGCGCCGGAATAGACCGACTCGCCCAGGCTGCCGACCCGGCCTGCGTCGCTGGAAACGGTGACGATCTTGCCCGCCTTGTGCTCGATCATCGCATCGAGGAATGCGCGCGTCACCGCGATCGGCCCTAGCAGATTGAGGTCGATGACCTTGCGCCAGAATTCCGGACTGTTCTTCACGAACGCTTCCGCTTTTCCCCAGCCGGCGACATTGACGACGATGTCGACGTGCGGGCGCAGCTTGTAGGCGGCGCCTTTGAACGCTTCGATCGAACCGAGGTCGGTCACATCGAGCCGCACGAAGTCGGCACCCGAACCCGAGGCGCGAATCGCTGCGGCAACCTGTTCACCCGCTTCCACCGCGATGTCGCCCAGTAACACATGCGCCCCGGCCTGCGCCAGGGTTTCCGCGGTCGCCCGCCCTATCCCCGAGGCCGCCCCGGTGATCACCGCAGTCTTGCCGTTCAGTCGCATCTTCGTTCTCCGCAATCAAAGTAGAAAGTTTGCCGTTCGCTGTTCAGCCTGCCGCTGCCGGCCGACTGCCGCTCCCGCCCGGTTTTCGAAACCATTCAGCCCGATGTGGCGTATGCAACGCGTTCGCGCCGCGCCGGACCCGAGGAATTGTCCGGCAGCGCAGCGTCGTCCCAAATCAAACTGAATGAATATTCATTCAGTATTGCAAAATTTACATGACTTGTGGTAAAAAGGCAAGTAACCACGCGGAAAGGGGGGTGTGGAAAATCAGGCGGGGGAGCGCACGCCAGTCACTAGCGCCGCGGCCTGTCATCGGCGGGATTTTTGGTCCCTCCGGGTTACCGACCGGAAGCGTCCGGCATTTTAGATAAGGAGCAAGCATTGAATTACGTCGTCGAAATGTGGCAACAGCCTTCACTGTCGGTGATCGGTTCCAGCGACCGTTTTCCGGTGCGGCGCATATTTTGCGTCGGCCGCAACTATGTCGAGCACCAGAAGGAGATGGGCGGCGATGGTCGCGAGCAGCCGTTTTTTTTCTGCAAGGCAGCGCATGATCTGATGGCCGTCGGCGCGGGAGAGAGCGGCAAGGTTCACTACCCGCCGATGACCAGCAATTATCACTGGGAGACGGAGATGGTCGCCGTGATCGGCAAGGGCGGTTACAAGATCGCCGCCGAGCGCGCCAACGATCATGTCTGGGGCTATGCGATTGGTCTGGACATGACCCGCCGCGACTTGCAGCAGCAGGGTAAGGACAAAGGCCGTCCATGGAGTTTCGGCAAGGATTTCGACCAGGCCGCACCTTGCGGACCGGTCACGCCGGCAAGCAAGATGGGCCACCCGTCTAAGGGCAAACTTTGGCTCAAGGTGAATGACCAGTTTCGGCAGCAATCCGACATCGACCAGATGATCTGGAGCGTGCCCGAACAGATAGCGTTCCTGACGCAGTACTACAGGCTCGAAGCCGGCGATGTCATCTTTACCGGCACACCCGCAGGAGTCGGCGCAGCCAAGGCTGGTGATGAACTCGTCGCCGGTATCGATGGGCTGGGCGAGTTGCGCGTAAGCGTGGTGGCTCCGCGCTAGAGGGATGCGTCGCCGCGCATGAACGCTGCCGCGTATCTGCTCGCTACCGGGGATTCCGGGGCGACCGCGCTGGAATGCGGCGCGCACAGCATGAGTTACGGCGAATTGCGCGACGCGGTAGCCCGAGCGGCCGGCGCCTGGCGTGAACGTGGACTAAAACAGGGCGAACGCGTACTGGTGTTCGCGCCGGACAGCATTGCCTGGGTGATCGCCTATCTGGGCACAATCTGGGCCGGTGGTGTTGCCGTCGGCCTGAATTCGCGCCTGTTCGAGCGCGAGCTGTCGCTGGTGTTGGCTGAATCCGGCGCGCGCTTCATTTGGTGCAACAAAAGTTCTTGCGCCCTGCTGGAACCACTGCTCGCCAATATTGCGGACCCGCCGCAGCTGGTAAACGACGAGCAATGGAATAGCGATCTGGGGGCGGTGCTGCCGGCGCCTGCCGCCCAGTCGGCTGACGACGAAGAGGTGCTGTGGGTGTATACCTCCGGCACCACCGGTGTGCCGAAAGCGGTCAGGCACGCGCAGCGCGGCGTGATCGCGAGCGCGGATTTCGCCCGTGACATCCTCGGCCTTGGCGCGCAGGATCGGATCTACGCCTCATCCAAGATGTTTTTTGCCTACGCATTGGGTAACAGCCTTTGCGCGGGCCTGCGGCTCGGCGCCACGGTAATCCTGGACAGTGAATGGCCGACCGCCGAGAGCGTGGCGGCGGTGGTTGAACGCCACCGGCCGACGGTACTGTTTTCCGTGCCGACGCTGTATCTCAAAATGTTGCAGGCTGGTGTGGCCGCGCGAATCGCGGCGGCCGGCGTAACGCGCTATGGCTCAGCCGGCGAAGCCATGCCCGCGGCCGTGCGGCGGGCATGGCGCGAAGCCACCGGCGTGGCACCGGTTTCGGGTTACGGCGCGTCGGAAACCATTGTTCTGGTATTTTACAGTGATGACGAAACCGCGCTGCTGAAACCTTCGCCGCGGCTGGAATATCGCATGCGCGAGACGGGCGACCCGGGGGCGCCGCAACGGCTGTGGCTGCGCCATCCTTCGATCGCGCTTGGATACTGGCAGCGCCCGGAGGCGGAGCGCGACAGCTTTTCCAACGGTTCGTTTTCGCCGGGGGATTTGTTCCGGCGGCGTGACGATGGGATGCTGGAACTGTGCGGACGGGACGACGATATGCTGAAGATATCGGGCCAGTGGGTCAGCGTTCTGGACGTCGAGCACGCGCTGCTCGGCGCCATCGCGGGCTGTGTGGAGGGCCTGGCGGCGGTCGGTTTTGATAACGCCGAAGGCCTGGTTTCTATCGCTTTGTTCGCGGTCGCCGCGCCGGGGCAGGAGACAGAGGCGCGCGAACGCATGGAGGCCGGCATTGCTGCCTTGCCGAAACTCAAACGGCCGCGGCTGGTGAAATGGGTAAGTGAACTACCGCTCAGCGCCACCGGCAAGCTGCAACGGCGAAAGCTCAAGGAACAGCACTTGGGAGGCGTCGCATGAGCAGTTTTCCCCTTATGCACATGCTGATTGTGCCCGGGACGATAGGGGGGCGCGGTAGGACCTCTATGTTATTGTGTGCCAATTCCGGGGGGCACGGCAGGGTTGGTCGCGTGCGCGCCGGTAGCGGCCTGCGCCACTGCCAACGCTGGTAGAAATGGTCAAATATTTTTTTGAATGGTGTCACAGCTAGGAGCAACCCCGCCAGCAGGGAGTGTTGGCATCAACGCCGCCCGCCGGGCGGCGCCGGGAGAAGAGGAGACTGAAATGAAAAAATTGACCGTAACACTGGGACTCGCCGCGCTGCTTGCGGCGGTTACTCAGGCGCAGGCACAGGAAATCATACTCAAGGTAGCGCATTTCCTGCCGCCGCCGTCCACCATACACGCGAAAGTTCTGGTGCCCTGGTGCGACAAGATAAACAAGGAATCGGGCGGCAAGTTGAAATGCCAGATTTACCCGTCGATGCAGCTCGGGGGCACGCCGCCGCAATTGTATGACCAGGCCAAGGACGGGGTCGCCGACATCGTCTGGACGCTGCCGGGCTACACCGCGGGCCGCTTCCCGCTGATCGAGGTGTTCGAGCTGCCGTTCATGATGCGCAACACCGAAGGCAGCAGCCGCGCGCTGTGGGACTGGGTTCAGGCGAATGACCAGGCCGAGTTCAAGGACGTGCATGCGCTCGCATATCACGTGCACGGCCCGGGCGTGTTCCACATGGTAAACAAGCCGATCAAGACCCTGGCCGACTTCAAGGGCCTGAAGCTGCGCGCGCCCACGCGCCAGACCAACAAAATGCTCGCCGCATTCGGCGCCACGCCAGTCGGCATGCCGGTGCCGCAGCTGCCGGAAGCCTTGGCCAAGGGCGTGATCGACGGTGGCGTGATCCCCTGGGAGGTGGTGCCAACGATAAAGGTGGAGGAATTGGTCAAGTTCCACAGCGAGACCGATCCCTCGGAGCCGGCAGTGTATACGTCGGCTTTCATCCTTGCCATGAACAAGGCGAAATATGACAGCCTGCCGCCGGACGCAAAAAAAGTGCTCGATGCCAACAGCGGCGCCGCCTTTTCCCAGTGGATCGGACTGATGTTCGAGGGAGGCGATGCGACGGGCAGGAAATCGGCGGTGGCGCGGGGAAATACCTTCAATACCGTACCTGCGGCCGAAATCGAGAACTGGAAGAAAGCCGCGCAGCCGGTAATCGACGGCTGGGTCAGCGACGTCACGGCAAAGGGCGCCAATGGCAAGGCCCTGCTCGACAGCGCGCGCAGCCTGATCGAAAAATACAAGAAAATGTAGGCGCGTGGCGGGCGGCGGCGCCGCCCGCGCCGCCGCGTCTCCCGGCTTCGGCCGGTTTGTTTGCATAATCATCAAGCAGGAGAATTCGTGCTGCCACCACGCATAGACGCCAAGGCCGTGCAGGCCGCGATGGGCGCATACGCCGACAAAAAGGAAACGCTGGCGCAGCGCGCCGCCATCTACCAGGAGTTGATCGGCTTTGTGCCGCCGCGCATCGAGGCGCGGCTGAATGTGACCGGCGCGCTCGACCCGCAGATGCTGGATCTGCAGGAGCGCATCCGCGAACACGGCATGTACCCGAAGTGCTTCGACGTGAAAACCGCCCAGATGATGCTGTTCGGCATGCTGCTCATGGACCTGAGCGACGCCGCGCCGCTGCACGCGATCGCCGCGCGCCGGGCCGGTGCCAGCTGGGAGGAGTTGCAGGGTGTGATCAATCTTTGCTTTCTGTTTCGCGGTCTGCCCGCGGCCAACCGTGGCGCGGAAATCCTCGCCAGCGTGGCCAAGCGCGAAGCCGAGGCAAAGCTCGATTGAGCGAGGACCGGGTCATGAACGCGGGCGTGATCGCCGCCGCCGTCGTGCCGCATGTGCCGACGCTCGGCCTGCCGCAGAATACGCCCGAGTTCCAGCTCACCCTGGTCGAGGGAGCGCGCGCTATGGGCCGGGCGCTACGCGAGCTGAAACCGGATCTGTTCGTGGTCAATTCCGCCCACTGGATCTGTACCTTCGGCTGGTACGCGACCTGCCAGAGCGTTCACGAAGGAATATGCGTGGCCGACGAGGCGCCGGACCTGATTCCCGGCATCAGGTACAAGCGCAACGGGGATGCCGAGTTTGCCGCGGCGCTGGTCGAGGAGTGGCAGGCGCGCGGCATTCCCGGTGGCCGTAACGATTCGCCGCATTACGCCTGGGATTACGGTGGTCTGGTTCCGCTGCTCTATCTGGACCCGGACGCCCAGCTTCCGGTGGTGCAGATGCCAACGGTGATTCTGTCGAACCACGCCGAGTGCATGCAGGCGGGGCGCGCCGTGCATGCGACGGCGAAGCGGCTGGGCAGGCGGGTCGCCTACATCGCCAGCACGGCTTTCACCCACGAGTTGGTGCGCGGACGCCACTTCAAGCCGGCCGCCGAGCGCGAAGCCCTCGATTCGAAGTTCATAGCGCTGCTCAAACGCGGCGCGCTGGCTGACGCGGTCGCCTGGTTCCCGGAATACAGCAAGGCAGTGGTGGCGGAGATGAACGGCAAGCCCCTGGCCGGAATGCTCGGCGCATTGCAGGCGCTGGACGAAGACGGTGTCGCATTGGCGGGAGAACAATTCGGCGGGTACGCGCAATCTTCGGGCAGCGGTAATGCCAGCGTGATGGTGCGGGCGCGTTAGTTTGCCGGACCGGGGCATGATTACTGCCAGCGTCGGAATCCGCCCCCGGAGCCGGAGTTTGACCGTTTCTAATATATTCTATTCGCTGAATCCGGTCCGCGGTTTGATCCAATTGCGAAATGACAAACATGTCTGGTAAAGAAATGGAATACACGCCTCAGGCCGTCACCGACGCGTTCGGCCCGGCCGGCAGGACGCTGTTGAGGCTGTCCAAAACAGCGGCGGTGGCGGGCGGGCTGATTTTCGTCGCGCTGGTCGTGATGTCGATCGTTTCCATTGTGGGCCGCAAGCTATTCAGTGTTGTCGTTCCGGGCGACTTCGAAGTATTGCAAATGGGCAGCGCCTTTGCCTCTGCGACCTTCTTCGCCTATTGCCACATGATTCACGGGGACGTAAAAGTCGACTTTTTCACCCAATGGATGGGTCCGCGCAAAGTGGCCTTGCTCGACGCGGTGGGCTCACTGTTGATCGGCTTGTTTGGCGCACTGCTTTCCTGGCGGACGGCCGTAGGCGCGGCGTCTTTGAAAGACACCCACGAGACGTCGATGATTCTTGGCTGGCCGGTGTGGGTCGCGCAAGGGCTCATGGTTCCGGGCTTCATCCTGATGTCGATCGTCGGTTTCTATATGTGCGGCCATCTGCTGCGCCTCGCCTGGGGAAGAATCAAGTGAGCGGTACGCATATCGGCTTCACCATATTTGGTATCCTGATGGCGCTGCTGGTGCTGCGCGTACCCATCGGCATCGCCATGTTCATGGTCGGCGCGGGGGGCTACGTCTATCTGTCGGACGGTGCAATTTTGCCGTTGCTCAGCTCGTTGAAAAATCTCGCCTACGCGCGGCTATCGAATTACGACCTGGTGGTGATCCCCCTGTTTCTGCTGATGGGCCAGTTCGCCACACACGGCGGCTTGAGCAGAGCGCTGTTTCGTTGCGTCAGCGCATTCTTGGGACACCGCAAAGGCGGGATCGCAATGGCGGCAATCGGGGCCTGCGCCGGATTCGGCGCGATTTGCGGCTCGTCGCTCGCCACCGCGGCGACCATGGGCCAGGTTGCCCTGCCTGAGTTGCGCCGCCATAATTATTCTGGCGCGCTCGCCACCGGCGCCCTCGCCGCCGGGGGAACACTCGGCATCATGATTCCGCCTTCGGTGCCGCTGGTCATCTACGCCATCCTGACGCAGGAATCGATCGGCAAGCTGTTCATGTCGGCCGTCATACCCGGCATCATAGCCATGCTCGGCTATATGCTCGTGGTGCAAATCATCGTCACGCTGAAACCGGCTGCCGGCCCGGCTGGCCCGCGCGTCGCCTGGAGCGAGCGCCTGCGCAGCCTTTTGCTGGTGTCCCCGGTGCTGCTGGTATTCATCGTCGTGATCGTTGGCATCTACGGCGGTTGGGCCAATCCGACCGAAGCTGCGGCCATAGGCGCGGCAGCCTGCGGCCTGCTTGCGGTGGCTACCGGCGGCATGCGCATGAAGGGGTTGATCGATAGCGCCGCCGGCATGGCCCAGGCCACCGCGATGATATTTCTGGTGCTCATGGGCGCGGACATGATGAATACCGCGCTTGCGGTATCGCAGATGCCGGTGGAGCTGGCGACCTGGGTACAACGCAGCGGACTATCACCATTGCTTGTCCTGGGCGCAATATTGTTGATTTACATCTTCCTCGGCTGCGTAATGGACTCGCTTGCGATGATCCTACTGACCATTCCCATTTTCTACCCGATCGTGATGGGTCTGGATTATTTCGGCATGCCGGTCAGCGACAAGTCGATCTGGTTCGGGATACTGGCCTTGATGGTGGTTGAAATCGGCCTGGTACATCCACCGGTCGGCATGAACGTCTACATCATCAACCGGCTGGCCAAGGACGTACCGTTGACCGAGACCTTCAAGGGGGTCATCCCGTTTTTGCTTTCGGACTTCATTCGGATTACCTTGCTGGTGTTCTTCCCAACGATCTCGCTCTATCTGATTCACACTTTCAAGTAAGGCGAGCGTCCCTCTGCGCGGGGGACTTTCCTGTTGTGGTTGTGGTTGCGTTTGAGCGTGACGGGCGCCGAGGGTACTTACTCAGCGGCTTCAAGAATGCACTGCATGCCCGAATTGATTGCCGATTATTGCGTCTGGCGGCAGTGGGTCTCGCGCACGAAAAAGAGCAGCAGCAGCGCTGCGGCCAGCCACACCAGCATCAGAGTGAAGCCGGCGCGGTAGGCGTCGAAATCATAGACGCGGACGCCGCTCACCATGGCTCCGGTCCAGCGCTGATCCAGTACCCAGCCGACCGCCGGTTGCATGATCATGCCGCCCAGCATATTGCCCATATTGGCGATGCCCCCCGCCGTTCCTGCCAGCGCCGCTGGCGCCGATTCCTTGGCGATGGCAAAGCCCACCATCACCGCGGACGACGCGCAACCGGTGAAGCCGAGCAGTCCGACCAGCAGAGGCAGAGGCAGGCCCGGTACCAGCACCACGGCGCACCAACCGACGGTGGCAAGCACGGCGCCGATTGCATAAAGCGGTTTTCGTCGTCGCAGTCGGTCGGATAGTGCGCCCACGATCGGTCCGGCTACCGCCCAGCAGACCAGCAGGAATGAAGTGATCATGGAGGCTTGCGAGGTGCTCAGTCCATAGTGCGTATTCAAAAACGGCACGCCCCACAGTCCGCCGAAGGTGAGGGTCGGACCGGAAACGGCGCCGGATATCAGAAACACCAGCCAGACATTGCGCGTGCCGATAGTCAGGCGGATGCTCTGCAGAATCGGCGCATGCCGCGCGGGCAGCGCCGGCGCGTAACTGGCGTAACCGCGTTCGGCCGGGTCGTCGCGCACTGCCAGCCAGATGAGTACCGCCAGCAGTGCCGTCAGCGCGGCAGAAAGGCTGAGCACGTTGCGCCAGCCGAAGGCGTCGACCAGCAATCGCAGCGGTACGCCGGCCGAAACTGCGCCGAGGATGCCGCAGGCGAGGGCAAGGCCCGAGAGCATGGCAAAGCGCGTCGGTGCGAACCAGTGACCGGCAAGCTTCAACATGGCGACGAAAGCGACACCCACGGAGGCGCCGATCAGCAATCGGCCCAGTCCCGCCGTGGCATAGTTCGGTGCGAGCGCAAACAGCAGCGTGCCCGCGGCTGCGACCGCGGCGCCGGCGGTCAGTACGCGCCGCGGCCCCCAGCGATCGGCTAAAACGCCCGCCGGAATCTGCATCGCGACGTAGCTGTAGTAGTAGAACGCGGCAAGATTTCCCAGCGCCGCCGCGCCAAGCGCGAACTCGCTCATCAGTTCGCGCGTAATGACAGCCGGCGCGACGCGCTGGTAAAAGCCGATCAGGTATAAAGCTGCGCCCAGGCCCCACATAGCGAAGGCAAGGCGCAGCGGCGGATAGGCTCGCTCAGATGAATTCAATGTGCTTATTTAGACTTCATTCGGAACGGCGCCGGCACGCAGCCGGGCTATTGCGGGGCAGCATTGATCAGCATTGTTCCCATGGCAGACCCTCGTAGCGCCAGCCGCTTTGGGAATTACGCCGATGCTGTTCGTTCAATTCGCCTTCGAAACCGTGCAACACGTTGTAGACCTTGGTGAACCCGGCTTTCTCCAGTGCGGCGCCTGCGTCGAGCGAACGGTTGCCGCTGCGGCAGATGAGCAGCAGCGGGCGGTCCACGCTCGCCGCCTTCTTCACGTGACCGACAAAATGCGGATTGATGTCCCAATCGGGGCCGTCGTTCCAGGGAATCATGATGGCGCCCGTCGGATGACCGACGAACAGGAATTCCATTTCGCTGCGGCAGTCGATGAATATCGCGCTCGGGTTTTGCTGCAGGAATGCGTGGGCTTCCTTCGGGCTAAGGTGTTGCATGCTCCCGCTTTCGTTCGACAAAACGCCAGTATAAGGCCAGTAGCCGCGGCCGGCGAACCGCGCCCGTCAGGTGGACAAAGGGCACCCTGGCGGGATAGAATCAATCATTGCGCCGATTTGATGTCAGATTGCGGGCGCCGCCGGCTGTGGCCGGTTGAAAAATAAATACTGCTAAAGCGAGGTAACCCGTACCTGGCTTGCAGGGCGGGTTTTTTTATTTGTAGATTGCAACCTGAATATGAACACAGCTGCTCAACTGGAACGCCTGCTGGGCGAACGCATTCTGATTCTGGACGGCGCCATGGGCACCATGATCCAGAGTTACAAGCTCGCGGAAGCCGACTATCGCAGCACGCGCTTCGCCGCGTTCGCGCAGGACTTGAAAGGGAACAACGACCTCTTGTCCCTGACCCAGCCGGCGATCATCCGCGAGATTCACGACGCGTACCTGGAAGCGGGCGCCGACATCGTTTCCACCAACACCTTCAACGCGAATGCACCGTCGATGGCCGACTACGGCCTGCAGGATCTGGTGTACGAAATCAATCACGATGCTGCGCGTCTGGCGCGCGCGGCCGTGGACGCCTGCGTGCAGAAGGTTCCGGCGCGGCAGTGCTTCGTCGCCGGCGTGCTTGGCCCGACGACCAAGACTGCGTCGATTTCGCCCGATGTCAACGACCCTGGCTTTCGCAATATCGATTTCGACACCCTGGTCGCCGCGTACGCCGAGTCGCTGCGCGGCCTGCTGGATGGCGGCGTGGACCTGATCCTGTTCGAGACGATTTTTGATACGCTCAACGCCAAGGCGGCGTTGTTCGCTGTCGACTGCGCGTTCGAGTCGCGTGGCCGGCGCTGGCCCATCATTATCTCCGGCACCATTACTGACGCATCCGGGCGCACGCTCACGGGCCAGACGCCGGAAGCATTCTGGAACTCGGTGCGTCACGCGCGCCCGCTCGCGGTGGGGCTGAACTGCGCTCTGGGCGCAAAACTGATGCGGCCCTACATCGAGGAACTGTCGAACGTCGCCGACACCTACATCAGTTGTTATCCAAATGCCGGGTTGCCCAATCCCATGGCGGAAACCGGCTACGACGAGACGCCCGAGCATACTTCCAGCCAGCTCATGGAATTCGCCCGCAGCGGTTTTCTCAACATCGTCGGCGGCTGCTGCGGCACCACGCCCGCGCATATCAGGGCGATTGCGCGCGCGGTCAGGGATATGCCGCCGCGGCAACGGCCGACGATTGAAACCAGGCTGCGCCTGTCGGGACTGGAGCCGCTCAATATCGGCGACGATACGCTGTTCGTAAATGTAGGCGAGCGCACCAACGTCACCGGCTCCAAAGCGTTCGCCCGACTGATTCTCGCCGGCGACTACGGCGCTGCCCTCTCCGTGGCGCGCCAGCAGGTGGAAAGCGGCGCGCAGATAGTGGACGTGAATATGGACGAGGCCATGCTCGATTCGGAGAAGGCCATGGTCAAGTTCCTCAACCTGATCGCGTCCGAACCCGATATTTCGCGCGTTCCGCTGATGCTCGATTCATCCAAATGGTCGGTGATCGAAGCCGGGCTGAAATGCGTGCAGGGCAGGGCCGTGGTGAATTCGATTTCGCTCAAGGAAGGAAAGGACGAGTTCGTGCGTCAGGCGAAACTGGCGCGCCGCTACGGCGCGGCGGTGATCGTCATGGCGTTTGACGAACAAGGTCAGGCGGACAGCCTCGCGCGGCGTCAGGCCATATGCCAGCGCTGTTATGACATCCTCACGGCGGAAGTCGGTTTTGCCGCCGAAGACATCATTTTCGATCCCAACATATTCGCCATCGCAACCGGCATCGAAGAGCACAACAATTACGCGCGCGATTTCATCGAGGCCACGCGCTGGATCCGCGCTAATCTTCCCGGCACGCGGGTATCGGGCGGGGTGTCCAATGTTTCCTTTTCGTTTCGCGGCAACGATCCCGTGCGCGAGGCGATTCATACGGCCTTTCTCTACCACGCGATCAAGGCCGGCATGTCCATGGGCATTGTCAACGCCGGACAGCTGGGCGTGTACGCGGAAATTCCCAAGGATCTGCTCGAGCGCGTCGAAGACATCGTTCTCAACCGCAGGCCGGACGCGGCGGAGCGCATGGTCGCGTTTGCCAATACGGTCAAAGGCGGCGGCAAAGTGCAGGTCGAAGACCTCGGCTGGCGCGAGCAAAGCGTTGAAGCGCGTTTGTCGCATGCGCTGGTGAAGGGAAATACCGACTGGATCATCGGGGATACCGAAGAAGCGCGGCTAAAGGCAGAGCGCAGCGGCGGACGCCCGATCCATGTAATTGAGGGCCCGCTGATGGACGGCATGAACGTGGTCGGCGATCTGTTCGGCGCCGGCAAGATGTTCCTGCCGCAGGTGGTGAAATCGGCGCGGGTGATGAAACAGGCGGTGGCGCATCTGGTGCCTTTTATCGAGGCGGAAAAGAAACAACTCGCGCTGCAATCCGGAGACGCGGCCAGGCCCAAGGGCAGGATCGTGGTCGCAACGGTCAAAGGCGACGTGCACGACATCGGCAAGAACATCGTCGGCGTGGTGCTCCAGTGCAACAACTACGAAGTCATCAACCTCGGCGTCATGGTGCCGGCAAGCAAAATCCTGCAGGTGGCGCGTGAGGAAAAGTGCGACATCATCGGCCTTTCCGGACTGATCACGCCTTCGCTCGAAGAGATGGCGCATGTGGCACAGGAGATGGAACGCGAGGGCTTTCGCATTCCGCTGCTGATCGGCGGGGCCACCACCTCGCGCGTACACACCGCGGTAAAGATTGCGCCCCATTACAGCGGCGTGACCGTCTACGTGCCCGATGCCTCGCGCGCGGTGGGCGTGTGCTCAAGCCTGCTGTCCGAAGGGCAGCGCGAAGACTATGAGAGTTCCGTGCGTGCAGACTACGACAAGATTCGCGCGCAGCACCAGTCAAGGCAAAGCCGCGCACCGCTGCTCACTCTGGCACAGGCGCGCGCCAACGCCTTTTGCGGGGACTGGCCGGTGTACGCGCCTCCGGCGCCGGAGTTTACCGGAGTGAAAGTGCTTCGCGACTATGACCTGGCGGCGATCGCCCGGCACATCGACTGGTCGCCGTTTTTCCAGACCTGGGAATTGTCCGGTGCCTATCCGAAGATCCTGCAGGACCCGCTGGTGGGGGAGGCGGCGCGCAACGTGCTTGCGGAAGGCCAGGCGATGCTCGCGAAAATCATCGCGGAAAAATGGCTGATCGCAAACGCCGTATTCGGACTGTTTCCTGCCAACAGCACGGGTGACGACATCGAAATCTACACCGACGAGTCACGCAGAAAGGTTGCAATGTGTTTTCACAACCTGCGCCAGCAGGCGCAGCGTCCCGCGGGCAAGCCGAACTACTGTCTTGCCGACTTTGTTGCGCCGAGGAACTCGGGCGTAGACGACTACATCGGTGCTTTTGCCGTCACCAGCGGCATCGGTATCGAGGAGCGGGTGCGGCAATTCGAGGCCGCGCACGATGACTACAGTGCGATTATGTTGAAAGCGCTGGCCGATCGCCTGGCCGAGGCGTTTGCCGAGCACCTGCACCAGCGTGTGCGGCGCGAGTTCTGGGGTTACGCAGCGGGCGAAACGCTGGACAACGAGGCGATGATCCGCGAAGAGTATCGCGGCATACGCCCGGCCCCGGGCTATCCTGCCTGTCCCGATCACACCGAAAAGGGCGATCTATTCCGGCTGCTGGATGCGCCGCAGGTCGGCATCACACTGACCGAGAGCTATGCCATGTGGCCGGCGGCAGCGGTAAGCGGATTTTATTTTTCCCACCCGAAGTCGCAATACTTCGCCGTCGGCAAGATCGGACGCGACCAGGCAGAGGATTACGCCCGGCGCAAGGCGCTGCCGCTGCGCGATGCCGAAAAATGGCTGGCACCGGCGCTGAACTACGATACGGTTTGATCCACCACCCGAGGAGCATCGCATGAGCATCGTCCGCCATCATCCCGCAAAAATCCTGTCCGGTGCAGTCGAAGCCAACGGCATGGTCTACGTTGCCGGCACCGTGGCCGACAAGCGCCCGGCTTCGGTCAGGGCGCAGACCGAGGAAATCCTCGGCAGGATCGACGCGCTGCTGGCGCGGGCGGGCAGCGACAAGTCGAAAATCGTGTCGGCGCAAATCTGGCTCGCCGATATACGCACCCGCGACGAGATGAATCAGGCTTGGCTCGCCTGGATAGATGCAAACAACCTGCCGGCGCGCGCCTGTGTCGAAGCCAAGCTCGCGACCGCCGACATGCTGGTCGAAATCGCGGTCATCGCAGCGAAATAGCCTGAATATGAGGATCCGCGCCAGCATACCGGCGCGCCTAGCCGTCGGCCCCCGTTATTTGCGCCAGAATCCGGGCGTGAACACCACCAGAAGGGTGAACAGTTCCAGCCGCCCGAGCAGCATGGCGAAGGTGAGGACCCAGGTCTGGAAATCGTTCAACGACGCGAAGGTCGTAGCAGGTCCTACCTGATTCAGGCCCGGGCCGGTGTTGTTGATGCATGCGATCACGGCGGAAAACGCGGTGATGATATCCAGCCCGGAGAGCGCGAGCAGCATGGTCATGGAAATCACCGCGCCGTTATATACCAGGATGAACGCGAGCACGGCAAAGATGATGTTGTTTTCCACCGGCACGCCCGCGAGCTTTACCGGAACCACGGCGCGCGGATGGATGATGCGCGTCAATTCGCGTAATGCCTGGCGCGCCATCAATCTGGCGCGGATCATCTTGATGCCGCCGCCGGTCGAGCCGGAACAGCTGGCGAAACTACACAGGAACAGCATCCATACCGGCGCGAAAATCGGCCACAGGTTGTAGTCGGTGTTGGAATAACCGGTGGTAGTGGCAATCGAAACCACGTTGAATGCGGAATAGCGCAACGCCGACCAGAAGTCGGGATAAGTATTATTGGCCAGCAGGTAATAGGCGATGCCGAAAACGCTGGCTGTGACTACCAGCAGATACAGCCCGGCCTCGGGGTCGCGCAGGTATGGTCCGAAACTCCAACGCCGCCAGGCGAGGAAGTGGGTGCCGAAATTCATGCCCGCAAGCAGCATGAAATATATCGATACGGCTTCGATTGCCGGCGAGTTCCAGTGGGCGAAGCTCGCGTCGTGCGATGAAAATCCGCCCAGGCCCATGGTGGTAAACGCATGCATCATGGCGTCGAGCCAGGTCATGCCGGCAATGCGGTAGGCGAGGAAGCAGGCGACGGTGATCATGAAATACACCAGCCACAATCCTTTGGCAGTCTCGGCGATACGCGGCGTCAACTTGGTGTCCTTCATCGGTCCGGGTGTCTCTGCCTTGTAGATCTGGCTGCCGCCCACCCCCAGCAGCGGCAGCACGGCCACCGCCAGCACGATCACGCCCATGCCGCCGACCCAAATTAGAAAGGTGCGCCAGATGTTGATCGAAGGCGGCAGCGCGTCCAGGCCGGAGAGCACTGTCGCTCCGGTGGTGGTAAGCCCCGATACGGTTTCGAAATAGGCGTCGGTGAAGGAGAGTTCCGGCAGGTAGAGCAGCAGCGGCAGCGTGGCGAACGCCGGCAGCACCGTCCACACCAGCGCCACCAGCAGAAAACCGTCGCGCGGCTGCAATTCGCGCCGATGCCGGCGCGTCGTCGCCCACAGCAGCACGCCTGAAGACGCGGTCAGGAGTATGGCTTCATCGTAGGCGGTTTGTGCTGCATCACCGAGGAAGAAGGACCAGGCGAGTGGAAACAGCAGGCACAGTGCGAAAATCAGGATGACCACGCTCAGCACGTGGAAAACGGCGAGGATCCGAACCATGGGAGGTGTGCGCTAACTCAGAGAAAGCCCGCGCTGACCTGGAACAGTTTTTCCACTTTCGGCACCATTCGCTTGTTGGTGACGAAGACAATGGCGTGGTCGTCACACTGGATCACCGTGTCGTGGTGGGCCATCAGCACTTCTTCGTTGCGCACGATGGCGGCGATGGTCGTGCCTTTGGGCAGTTCGATCTGCTCGATCCGGCGCCCCACCACGCGGCAGGATGCCGCATCACCGTGGACCACCGCTTCCAGCGCTTCGGCCGCTCCTCGGCGCAGCGAGTGCACCTCGGTGATGTCGCCGCGGCGCACATGCGCCAGCAGCGAGCCTATGGTTGCCTGCGCCGGGGAGATGGCGATGTCGATCTGCCCCGACTGCAGCAGGTCCACGTACGAACGGCGATTGATCAGTGCCACCACGCGGCGCGCCCCCATTCGCTTGGCCAGCAGGCAGCTCATGATGTTGTTCTCGTCGTCGTTGGTGACGGCGACGAACAGGTCCATCTCCTCGACGTTTTCGGCTTCGAGCAGCGACTCGTCGGTGACATCGCCCTGCAACAGGAGCGCCCTATCCAGGCGCGTGGACAACTCCTCGCAGCGACGTTTGTTGTGCTCGACGATCTTTACCGAGTAGTCCTGCTCGAGCGCGCGCGCCAGCCTAAGACCGATATTGCCGCCGCCGGCAATCATCACCCGGCGTACCGGCTTGTCCTGGCGGCGCAGTTCCTGCATCACCTTGCGGATGTTCTGACTGGCGGCGAGGCAGAAAACCTCGTCGCCAGCCTCGATCACCGTCGTCCCCTCGGGCACGATCGGGCTGTCGCCGCGGAAAATCGCAGCGACGCGCACATCCACGGTGGGCATGTGCTTGCGCAGGTCCTGCAACTGATGGCCTACCAGCGGTCCGCCCTCGAAGGCGCGCACTGCCACCAGGCTCACGCGGCCGTCGGCGAATTCCAGCACCTGCAGCGCGCCGGGGAATTGCACCAGTTTGACCAGATAGTCGGTGATCAGCTGCTCCGGACAGATGGCGTAATCGACGGCGAAACAGTCGGGCGCGAACAGCTGCTCGTTGGCGAGGTAATGCGGGGCACGGATGCGCGCGATGCGGGTGGGGACGTTATACAGGTGCGCCGCAATCTTGCACGCGACCAGATTAACTTCGTCGCTCTGGGTCACTGCGATCAGCATATCGGCGTCCTCTATGCCGGCGCTTTTCAGTACCGGTGGATGCGCCGCGCTGCCGGCAACCGTGCGCAGGTCCAGCCGGTCCTGCAGCAGACGCAGGCGCGCGCCGTCGATATCCACCACGGTAATGTCGTTGGCTTCGGAAACCAGGCTCTCTGCCACGTTGGTGCCGACCTGGCCTGCGCCGAGGATGATAATTTTCAAGTCTGACCCTCTGAGTTCTGTCGGTCGCAAACCCGGTTGCGCCACCCGAAGCTTGGCGATGCATTTCGAATGGAGCGCATTTTATGCCTTTTTGAAGAGGAACAATGCCGAAGCATCAGATCGATCAGGCAATGAACGCATGGTTCGGTTTTCCCCTTAGGCCTGAGGCCATTCAACAAATTTCAGGAACCGCTTTTATTCGTCCTTCTTGCCCGCCGTGATTCCCAGCGCCTTGAGCTTGCGGTACAGGTGGGTACGCTCCAGGCCGCTTTTCTCGGCCACGCGCGCGATCGAACCCGATTCGCGCGCGAGCAATTGTTCGAAATAGGCACGCTCAAACGCTTCGCGTGCTTCGCGCAGCGGCAGTTCCAGCGGCAGCGCGACCTGGGTATCGACGGCGGGGTGGAATTGCGCTGACACCCTTTCCACGTCAGTTGCGTCGATTTCCTCCTCCAGCGCGGTGAGTGCCAAATTCTTCACCGCACCCTCCAGATCCTGCAGGTTGCGCGGCCAGCGTAGCTGGCGCAGCGCGTTGAGCGCGGCGGTGGAAAAATGCCGTGGCGGGCAGTTTCGTGCCTCCACCAACTGTGCCAGCAGGATGCTGGCGATGTCGGGAATATCCTCGGCGTGCTCGCGCAACGCCGGCAGCAGCAGTGACAGCTCGGAAAGCCGCGCGAGCAGCGTTGCGTCGAAACCGAGTTCGGCGGTGAGGCGCGCCGGCTCTTCCGCGGTGAAGGAAACCAGCCGGGCCCTGGTTTTCTCCTGTTTGCCCAGAATGAACGTCAGGTTCTTTTGCTGGGTCCGCGTGAGTCCCGCCAGTTCCTCGACGAAAATCAGGCCGCCTGCAGCCTGCGCCAGCAATTCCTGCGGTGCGTCAGCCAGCGCCGCGCCCGCGACGACCCAGGGTGTATTGGGCTGGTGCAGATAGCGCGCGAACATTTCCGGCATGACGCCCGCTTCGCCGCGCAGCAACACCGGCACCGACAGGGTGGCGATCTGCGCCAGGCGCTTTCGCAGGTCGACGATGACCGCGGAACGGCCCAGACTGAGCAGAGTGAGTCCGGCTTGTGTCTGTCCACCGCCCGTTCCCAGCGCGCGCTTGACCGTCGTCAGCAGCTTTTGCAGCGCAATCGGTTTTTCCAGAAAATCGATGGCGCCAATTCGGGTGGCCTCCACCGCCGTTTCGATCGTGCCGTGTCCCGACATCATCACCACCGGCATTGTGAGCTGACCGTTCGCCGCCCATTCCTTGAGCAAGGTGATGCCGTCGGTATCGGGCATCCAGATGTCGAGCAACACCAGGTCAGGGCGCGCCGCGCTGCGCAGCGTGCGCGCGCGCCCGGCGTCTTCGGCCAGGTGCACGATATGGCCTTCATCGGCGAGAATCTCCGACAGCAGTTCGCGGATGCCGATTTCGTCATCGACAACCAGTATTTGCGACATCAGCTTGTCCTTTCGTGATCGTGTTGCAACGGCAGCGTGACGCTTACTCTGGCGCCGTGCTCAGGCAGGTTTTCCAGTTCGACCGCGCCGTCGTGCTCGTCGATTATTTTTTTTACGATCGCAAGGCCCAGTCCGGTACCTCTGGGCTTGGTGGTCACATAGGGTTCAAACGCGCGCATTACGATGTTCTCGGGAAAGCCGCAGCCGTTATCCGTTATTCTGAGGCAGGCGTGATTTCCGCTGCGCCCGGTTTCAACTTCGATGCGCGGGTCAGTGCTGCCGGCAAGCGCATCCTGCGCGTTTTGCAGAAGATTGTGTATCACCTGACGCAGCCGCGTCGGATCGCCCATTACCTGCGGCAGCCCGGCCTGCAACGCGGGTTGCACCAGCGCGCCGGTATGTTCGTACAGGTAAAGCACATCGCGTACCAACGCGTTAAGGTCCAGCGGCTGGAGACTGGGCGCAGGCGTACGCGCGTACTCGCCGAAGTCGTCCACCATTCCCTTCATCGCCGTCACCTGGCTGACGATGGTCGCAGTGGCGCGGCTAAGCGTGGCTGCGTCTTCGGGCGCGAGTTTGCCTGCCAGTTTCGCCTCCAGGCGCTCGGCCGAAAGCTGGATCGGTGTGAGCGGGTTCTTGATTTCATGCGCAAGGCGGCGTGCCACCTCGCCCCAGGCGGTGGCGCGCTGGGCCTGTACCAGTTTGGTGACATCGTCGAACACCACCACATAGCCACCGCCGCTAGCGCGCGGCAACACCGACCCGCGCACCAGCAGCATGCGCTCGGCCAGTTCCAGCTGCTGTTGCCAAGTGTCCGAGCCGTGCTGCCTGAAGCCCTCTACAATGGCGCGCGCCAGCGGCTGCAGTCGCGGCCAATCTGATAGAGCATGGCCTTTCAGGCCGTCGAACGTTTCCTGCAGTACGGTGCTGGCCCCGTGATTCACGGTACCCAGGCGCAGTTGCTCGTCCAGTACCAGCACGCCGGCTGACAGATTGGCAAGAATGTTCTCCAAATAAGCCTTGGCCGTTTCCAGCTCGGCGCGGTGCGATTCGGCGGCGCTGCGCGCCTCATCCAATTGCTCGGTCATGCTGTTGAATGACTGCGTCAGGATACCCAGCTCATCCGAGCTGGTGACCTGGACACGGCGGCTGTAATCGCCGCGCGCCACCGCCTGGGTGCCTGCGGCGAGCAGCGCCAGAGGCTCCGACAGCCGCGCCGATAGCAGGAAAGCAAGCGCGGTTGCGGAGAACAGCGTCAGCAGCAGTGTCAGCGTCAGGGTGAGGATGTAGATCTCCTTCAGTCCCTGGCGCGATAGCGACAGCTCCTTGTAGTCGCGATATACACCCTGCACTGCCTCCGCGTCTCGCGCCAAGGTCGGTGGCACCGGCTGTAGAAGTTGCAGCAGCCGCTCGTCCTCGGCAATGCTGAGCGCAGCCACCGGAACCAGCACACGCAGACTCAATCCGCCGTCGGGCGCACCCTCAAGCACGGAGTAGCCGCGTCCCTGGCGTGCTTGTCGCTGGATGGTGGCATTGGGCAGGTCGGGCAGGAGCCTGCCCACGCCCTTGCTCGCGCTGGCGATGACGCTGCCGCCTGAGGACAGAAGCAGCGCATCGGCCACGCCTGCTTGCTCCCTCAACCGGTCGAGCAGCACCACCTGCTGCGCAGGGGTCTTGTCGGAAAGTTCTAGCGCGATACGGCGTGCTTTGTCGCCAAGCTCGGTCAGCGACAAATCGAGCGCGGTGCGGCCCAAGTTCAGTCCCCCTTCAAGCGCGTTGTCCACGCGCACGTCGAACCAGGATTCGATGCTTTTCGCCATGAACTGCAGCGACACCACATAGACCAGTCCCCCGGGTACGATAACCATGGGCAAAAACATCAGCAGGAAGCGCAGCGTCAGGCGCGAGCCGAACACGCTCGCGCGCAGCTTCGCGGTGAGCACCCACAGCTGATAACCGACCAGACCCAGTACCGCCAGGGCGAGCGCCGCGTTCAGCCCCAACAGCAGCGCGTAGTGATGGGAGAACAGAGAAGTGTTGCCGCTTGCCGCCGCCAACAGAAACAACAGGACCACGCCCAGCGCTATGCTTAAAACGAGCGCGTACTTCATTGCGGCGCTTTCTCGGTTACCGGCGCCTTGATGCTAAGCGGCCAGCGCCGCCATTCAGAGGCGAGGTTCCAGTCGCGACTGGTGAGCGCGCTCACCTGGAATGGCTTGGGCAACTGCGTCACGTCGAGGCGCATGCGCAGCGCCGCCTGGTATTCGGTGCCGGCGTCGATTTCCCCGCGTTCGAGCACCGGCCAGGAGCGTATCCGCGACAACACCCGCAACGCGTCGGGGAGGCTGGAAAAGCTCTGGTGCAGCGGACCGCGCGAGATGCGGTACTGGCGCGTGAGCGCGTGGTAGGACAGGCGCAGCATCAACTGCCGGCTGACCGGACGCTCGTCGAACCAGTACCAGCGTTTGCGCGCGAGTTCGAACTCGACTTCGAAGTAGAGCGCCACGCCTTTGTCGACGGCATCCGCCAGGCGCGGGTTCAGCTCGATTTCAAAATCGGCATCGAGCGTGTAAGTATCGTCGTGCGCTTCGAGCGAAATATGGCTGATTTCGATGTTTTCAGCGCGCGTCGGTGCCGACCAGGCGAGTATCAGCGACAACAGCAGCGGGCCGAGCAGCCGCAGGCTCATGAACCGCGTCCCGCCACAGGATTCGGCGACACCACGCCTCACGCCTCCCTGACCAGACGGGCGGCGTGGAAATATTGAATCTGCGGCTTAGTGCTTTTCCAGCAGCGCATAGAAGAAGCCGTCATGCCGCGCGTCGGGCAGCAATTGTCCGCTATCGAGACCGGCCAGCGGCAAGCGACTGGCCGCGCTGTTGCGCGCCAGAAAGGATGCGATAGCCTGCGCGTTTTCCTGCGGGAACACCGAACACGTGGCATACAGCAATTTACCACCCGGCGCCAACAGTTGCCACAGCGCGTCCAGCATTCCCGCCTGGGTTGCAGCCATTCTGTCGATGTCGCTTTCGCGGCGCAGCCACTTGATGTCCGGGTGGCGCTTGACCACGCCGGATGCTGTGCAGGGGGCGTCGACGAGGATGCGCTCGTACAGCGTGCCGTCCGACCACAGCGCGACGGAAGAGCAATCAGCGCACAGGACGCGCGCGCCGAGGCCGAGTCGCTTCAGGTTATCGTTGATGCGAGGCAGTCGTGCCGGATCGCTGTCCAACGCGGTGAGGTTGCAGTCGGCGAGTTCCAGGATATGTCCAGTCTTGCCCCCGGGGGCGGCACAGGCGTCGAGTACGCGCATGCCCTGCTGCACGTCGAGCAGCGGTGCGGCAAGCTGGGCGCCCGCATCCTGCACCGACACTTCGCCGGCGGAGAACCCGGGCAGTGTCTCTATCGGCAACGGGCGCTCGAGCAGAATCGCCTGTTCGCCGACGCGTTCGCCCGAAATACCGCGCTCGGCCAGCCTGGCCAGATATTGCTCCGGCGTGAGGCGGCGGCGGTTGACGCGCAAGGTCATCGGCGGATGCAGGTTGCCCGCATTGAGCACCGATTCCCACTGTTGCGGCCAGGCCGCGCGGACGCGCGCTATCCACCATTGCGGGTAGGAGTATTGCGCGGCCTCGGAGTTGCAGCGCGCCACCAGCGCGTCCGTGTCACGCAGATAGTTACGCAGCACGGCGTTGGCAAGCCCCTTGGCCGCAGGTTCCAGGCGCGACACGGCGCGCACCGACTGGTCCACCGTGGTATGGCCGGCGTGCGGTCGCGCGCGCAGCTGGTACAGCGCGCACAGCAGCAGCGCATGCAGGGCCGGCTTTACCGGCTTGTGCAGCAATTCGGCCAGGAGCGCATCGAGCAGACCGAGGTTGCGCAGCGCGCCATAGGCCAGGTCCTGCACCGCTGCGCGCTGGCCGGTTGCGGGTGCCAGACCGGCGAGCGCCTCCGACAGGCTGCGACCGGCGCGCACCAGCGCGACCGCTTCGCCGGCGGCGGACAACGCTAGCTCAAGATTGGCTGATCTGGACAAGAGGGCAGGCGGTGCCGCGGCCCAGGGGGGCAGCTAGACCGCAGTGATGATGAACGAGCCCCGCATCCTACACCGGGATCGTGTCTGAGAGAACCGGCCTGACGAATCAAGGTCTGCAAAAAACGAAGGGATGCCCGTTCCGATCTCCTGAATCGGGCCGGGGCAGAGAACTGTAGCTGGAGATTCCTACGCCATGGCGCGCAAGCGCTCGATGCGCAACTCCGTTGCCGGGTGGGTGCTGAACAGACTCTGGATGCCACCTCCCGTCAGCGGGTTGATGATCATCATCTGCGCGGTCGCCGGATGCTCTTCTGCCGCCACGAGCGGCAGGCCCTGGGCATAACGCTCCATTTTTGCCAGAGCGTCGGCGAGTGCGTTCGGATCGCCGCTGATCTCGGCGCCGCCGCGATCAGCCTCGAATTCGCGCGCGCGAGAGATCGCCATCTGGATCAGCATTGCGGCGATCGGCGCCAGGATCATCACGATCAGGCCGACGATCGGGTTGGAGCGTTCGCCATTGCCGCGCCCGCCGAAGAGGAAGCCGAACTGGGCGATGGCGGAGATTGCGCCTGCAACGGTGGCGGCGATGGTGGACGTAAGTATGTCGCGGTGCTTCACGTGGGTCAGCTCGTGCGCCATCACGCCGCGCAACTCGCGCGCCGAGAGAAGTTGCAGGATCCCGGTGGTCGCTGCCACAGCGGCATGTTCGGGGTTGCGTCCGGTGGCAAAAGCGTTGGGCTGGGCTTCGTCGATCAGATAGACGCGCGGCATGGGCAGCCCGGCGCGCTGCGCCAAGTCCTCAACCAGGCGATAGAACTGCGGCGCGCTCGCCGCGTCGACTTCCTGCGCGTTGTACATGCGCAGCACCATCTTGTCTGAGTACCAGTAGGCGAAGATGTTCATCACGCCGCCGAAGGCGAGCGCGAGCAGCATCCCATTCGCTCCGCCGATCGCGGCGCCGACGACGCCAAACAGCGCCACGATGCCGGCCATCAGGATCGTCGTCTTGAGCCAGTTCCCGATCATCTGTCTTTTCCTCGCAGAGCCTACAGGGCTGGCCGTTAGATGGCGTCCTTCCCGGAAAATTCAAGTCGCTCGCCGGCGGCTAGCGGGAAGCCGGCGAGGAACTGCGCTGCCGCCAGCCGTTTGCCGCCGGCGCGTTGCAGTTCCAGCACCCGCAGCGCGCCGCTGCCGCATGCAACGACGATACCCCCGGGGGAGGACTCAAGGATGGTTCCTGCCGCGCCTGCAGCTGCGCTTACCCCGGCGCGCCAAAGTTTGAGCCCCGTCCTGCGAGCGAAAGTGGACGCGCCGGGGAAAGGGTCGAACGCGCGGATCTTGCGTTCGATCACCGGCGCTGCCTCGCGCCAGTCGATTTCGGCTTCGGCTTTGGTGATTTTTGCCGCGTAGCACGCGCCTTCCCCCGGTTGGGGCTCGGCCCGAAGCTCACCGCGTTCAATCCGGGCAAGCGCGCTCACGATCAGGCGTGCGCCGAGGTCGGCCAGCTTTTGCTGCAGGCTTGCGCTGGTGTCATCGGCGGCAATCGGGATGCTCTCGACGTCAAGGATCGGCCCGGTATCCAGGCCGCGATCCATCTGCATCACGCTGATCCCGGTGTGCGCGTCGCCGGCGAGGAGGGCGCGTTGGATCGGCGCCGCACCGCGCCAGCGCGGTAGCAGCGAAGCGTGGATGTTGATTGCTCCCAGGCGCGCCGCGGTGAGCACCGGCTCCGGCAGAATCAGTCCGTAGGCCGCAACCACCATGGCGTCCGCGCCTAGCGTGCGCAGGCGCTGCTGGGTCTGGGCGTCGTTCAAACTGGCGGGTTGATCCAGTTCGATTCCGAGCTTCTGCGCCAGCGCTTTTACCCCGCTGGGCGCAAGCTTGAGTCCCCGGCCCGCCGGCCGGTCCGGTTGCGTGAGTACCAGGAGGATTTCATGTCCTGCCGCGTGCAGCGCGGCCAGTGCGTGCGCGGCGAACTCGGGGGTGCCGGCGAATATCAGTCGCATCCGCGGCCGGGGTGATCAGGCGCTCTGGCGCTGCTGCTTTTGCATCTTGGCGCGGATGCGGGTCTGTTTCAGGCGCGACAGATATTCGACGAACACGCGTCCTTGCAGATGGTCCATTTCGTGCTGGATGCAAACGGCAAGCAGGCCCTCGGCCTCCATAGTGAAACTCTGGCCGTCCCGGCCGAGTGCGCGCACCACGATATGTTGGGCTCGGGCGATTTTCTCGTAAATGCCAGGCACCGACAGACAGCCCTCTTCGCAATCGGCATCCCCTATGGCGGCGAGGATCTCGGGGTTGATCAGGGTCAGCAGCTGATCGCGGGTGTCGGACGCGTCGATGACTATCACCCGTTGGTGCACATCGACTTGGGTTGCCGCCAGTCCTACCCCGGGTGCCGCGTACATGGTTTCGGCCATGTCGGCGACCAGGCTGCGGATACCGTTGTTTACTTCAGTTACCGGCGCAGCGATCTTGTGCAAGCGGGCATCGGGGTAGCGCAGGATATTTAGACGGGACATAAAAACTTGCTAATTGAACGGATTAGGTGCTAAATTTAATGAAGTCTATAAAAAGCGTGCTAGACTTTATATGATTCAGCCCTCTATTTAGATAGGTTCGAGGCTCCTATGCGCAAGTCTATCATAATCGCACTGCTCGCCACCGCGCTGGCGGCCGCGCCGCTCATGGCCGAGCAGCGAACCGACGCCGGGTTGCAGGACAACGCGCCTGACCGCTACGTAGTGGTTCCGGGCGACACCTTGTGGAGCATTGCGTCAAAATTTCTCAAGGATCCGTGGCGCTGGCCGGAAATGTGGAGGCTGAATCAGGAGGAAATCAAGAACCCTCACCTGATTTACCCCGGTGACGTCATCGTGCTCGAGCGTTCCGGGCCGAAGCCGGAATTGAAGATGGGCGAAACGGTAGTGCTGTCGCCGCGCGTGCGCGCCGAGGACACCAGTAAACAGGCGATTCCCAGCATTCCGCCCCGGGTGATCGAGCCATTCCTGTCGCGGCCGCTGGTGATCGAACCGGACGGCCTGGACAACGCGCCGCGCATCGTCGCCGCGCAAGCCGATCGCGTCTATCTTGGCTCAGGCGACGTCGCCTATGTCAGTGGCATCAAGGATGCAAAGATCGACAGCCTGTGGCAGATTTATCGCTCGGGCAAACCGCTTATCGACCCCGAGAGCAAGAAGACGCTGGGGTATGAAGCGGTATTTCTCGGCGACGGCAAGGTGACTAGGACCGGTGATCCCGCGACCATTGAAATCTTCGGTGCACAGCAGGAGATCGGCAAGGGCGACCGCCTGGTTGCTGCTGCGCCGCTGGTACTCAAGAGCTACGTGCCGCATGCGCCGGATAAGCCGATCCAGGGTCATATCATTGCCACCCGTGGCGGACTGCGCGAGACCGGACCGCAGAACGTCGTCACGCTCAACAAGGGTAGGAACGACGGGCTGGAACCCGGGCATGTGCTTGCACTGTCGCGCCTAGGGCGCACGGTGAGCGACGATGTCCAGCGCAAGAGCACAACGAAGGATACTTCCTTTAGCATGAGCAAACTAATGGGCCGGCTTACGCCCGATAAGGAAACAATCAAGCTGCCGGACGAGCGCTACGGCCTGGTCTTCGTATTCCGCACCTTCGATCGCGTTTCCTACGCCCTTGTGATGTCGGCAAGCCGGACAGTGCTGATCGACGACGTGGTGAGCACTCCCTGACAGGAGTTACGCCGCAAAGGGATGCAGCGGTAAATCTCCTGTTTCTGCCGCGCTAGCCGAGACAGCATGCAGCACGACGCCGATCTCGCCGCGTGGATCAAGCTCAGTCTGGTGCCTGGACTGGGCGGCGCGAGTCTGCGAAAACTACTGCACGCATTCGGACTGCCGCAGCATATTCTGGCTGCAGGCCGCAGCGCCCTGTCACGCATCGTTACCGCCGAGCTCGCGGATCGAATACTCTCCGACCTCGATTCGCACGCGGTTGAGGCGGCCCTCGGGTGGGCAGCGGTGGAGGGCCATGCGATCCTTACGCTTGCCGACGGAGACTATCCGCAACTGTTGCTTGAAACGCCTGATCCGCCGGCGCTGCTTTACCTGCGCGGCCGGCGCGAGTTGCTTGCGTTGCCCGGCCTTGCCGTGGTTGGCAGCCGTAACGCGACGCCGCAAGGGATTAGCAACGCAGAACAGTTTGCGCGCGCCTTCAGTTCCGCCGGCCTCACAATCGTCAGCGGTCTGGCGCTGGGAATCGACGCTGCGGCGCACTGCGGCGGCCTATCCGGACCGGGCTCGACCGTTGCAGTGCTGGGCACCGGCGCCGACATCCTCTACCCGCAACGCAACCGCGGGCTTGGCGAACGCATCGTGCGGGAGGGGTTGATCATCAGCGAATTTCCTCTGGGTACGCCGCCGCATGCCAGCAACTTTCCGCGGCGTAACCGTGTCATCTCGGGGCTGGCGCGCGGTTGCCTGGTGGTGGAAGCCGCACTCGCCTCGGGCTCGCTCATCACCGCGCGCTTTGCCGCCGATCAGGGGCGCGAAGTATTCGCAATTCCCGGGTCGATCCATTCACCGCATTCCAAGGGCTGTCACGCGCTGATCAAGCAGGGTGCGAAGCTGGTGGAGAGTGCGCAGGATCTGCTGCAGGAACTGCGTATCGAATCCAGCGTCGCGCCTTCCGCCGCCGCCGCCTCGGAAGCCACCGGGTTGCTCGCGCACATGGGTTACGACAACTGTGACATAGGCACGCTGTGCGCGAGAAGCGGCTTGACTGCGGCCGTCGTATCGGCCATGCTGTTGCAACTCGAGCTCGACGGAAAGGTCGCGAGCCTGCCCGGCGGGTTATACCAGAGAACCTCTTAAGAGGCCGCCAAGAAGAATGTTCGACATACTTGTCTACCTGTTCGAAAACTACTACCAAACCGAACTCTATCCCGATCAAGATGCGCTGGCGCGCAAGCTGAGCGCCGCCGGCTTCGAGCACGAAGACATCAGCGACGCGCTCGTCTGGCTGCAGGGACTGTCCGCCACGGAGTCCAGTGCGCTTCCCGATTCTCTTGCGCAAAGCACCGCGTTTCGCGGCTACGCCGAAGTGGAAGCAAGCAAGCTTGGCGTCGAAGGGCGCGGTTTTATCGCATTTCTTGAGGGTGCGAAGGTACTTACGCCGCTATTGCGCGAGATTATCATCGAGCGCGCCATGGCGTTGTCGGAAGACCGGGTCAGTATTGAGAAGCTGAAAGTTATCGTACTCATGGTTCTGTGGAGCCAGCAGCACTCGATCGATTCGCTCATTCTCGAAGAATTGCTTTCGGATCGCGCCCAGTTGCTCATGCATTAGGGCGGTTAACAGCAATTAAGTCGCTGTTTCACTGAACTTTGCCAAGACGCGTTGCCGCGTCTCCTTGCTTCGTCTTCCTGTTTGCACTTATCATGCACCGCTTGTCGCGGGGCGCCGGGCTGCGCCTGAAAGCGAAAATCCAAACATACCATGACCAAGAAACCCATCATTGCTGAAAAGTCTTCAATTGCAATCGACATAGTGCGCGACCGAATTCACGAGCGCGCGCTCACTCGCTGACCGAATCTTATGACCAAGAAACTCATCATTGCCGAGAAGCCTTCCGTGGCGAACGATGTTGCGCGCGCATTGGGCGGTTTTACCCGGCACGGCGATTATTTCGAGAGCGAAGAGTACGTGCTGTCGTCGGCGATCGGACATTTGCTCGAACTGATTGCGCCCGAGGGCGTGGAGGTGAAACGCGGCAAGTGGTCGTTCGCAAACCTGCCGGTGATACCGCCGCAATTCGACCTGAAGCCGATCGAGCGCACCGAGGACCGGCTTAAAGTGCTGTTGAAGCTGCTCAAGCGCAAGGACGTCAGCGGTGTGATCAACGCCTGCGACGCTGGGCGCGAGGGCGAACTGATCTTTCGCTACATCATGCAGCACGCCGCCAACAAAAAACCGATACAGCGGCTGTGGCTGCAGTCGATGACCCAGGGCGCGATCCGCGACGGATTTGATGGCCTGCGCAGCGACAAGTCCATGCTGCCGCTGGCTGACGCCGCCGTGTGCCGCTCCGAGTCCGACTGGCTGGTGGGCATGAACGGCACGCGCGCGATGACGGCGTTCAATTCCAAAGAGGGCGGCTTCTACAAGACCACCGTCGGCCGGGTGCAGACACCGACGCTCGCCATCCTGGTCGAGCGCGAAGACCGTATCAAGAAGTTCCAGTCGCGCGACTACTGGGAAGTGCACGCGATCTTTGCCGCTGCGGCAGGCAACTACAGCGGACGCTGGTTCGACGAAAAGTTCGCCAAAGCGGCGAAAGAAGAGGACGCCGAAGCCAAGCCCGAACGCCTGTGGGAGGCGGCGCGCGCCGAGGCTTTGCGCGATAAATGCCTGGGCAAGGCCGGCATCGTCACCGAGGAAGCCAAGCCCACCAGCCAGATTTCGCCGCTGCTGTTCGATCTGACCAGCCTGCAGCGCGAAGCCAATGGCCGTTTCGGTTTTTCCGCCCGCGCGACGCTGTCGCTGGCGCAGGCGCTGTATGAAAAACACAAGGTGCTGACCTACCCGCGTACCGATGCGCGTGCACTGCCGGAAGATTACCTGCCGACGGTGAAGGCCACCATGGAAATGCTGGGCGGCAAAGCGAAAGGCAAAGACAAGAGCCCGGGCGTGGCGCCCTATGCTCCGTTCGCGCGCGAAGTATTAAAGGAAGATTGGATCAAGCCGAGCAAACGTATTTTTGATAACGCCAAGATTTCAGATCACTTCGCGATCATTCCGACGCTGCAGGCGCCGGGCCATCTGTCCGACGCCGAAGCCAAGCTCTACGATATGGTCGTAAAACGGTTTCTCGCGGTGTTTTTCCCCGCGGCCGAGTTTCTGGTCACCACACGCATCACCCGCGTCGAGGGCGAGCCGTTCAGAAGCGAAGGTCGGGTGATGGTCAAGCCGGGATGGCTCGCCATCTATGGCCGCGACACGGAGAAGGACGACGCCTTGATGGTCGCGATTACGGAGGGCGAGAAGGTCAAGACCACCGAGGTCGAGGTCAGAGCCAATCAGACTCGGCCTCCGGCGCGCTTCTCCGAGGCAACGCTGCTCTCGGCCATGGAGGGCGCGGGCAAACTGATCGAGGACGAAGAATTGCGCGCCGCGATGAGTGCAAAAGGCCTGGGCACGCCGGCGACCCGCGCCGCGGTGATCGAGGGCCTCATTTTCGAGGGCTATGTGCACCGCAACGGACGCGAGCTCGTGCCCACGCCGAAAGCGTTTTCGCTGATGTTCGCGCTCGGCCACTTTGGCATTTCCGAGCTCACCTCGCCCGAGCTTACGGGCAACTGGGAATTCAAGCTGAAGCAGATGGAGCAGGGCGAGCTGGGGCGCGTTGAGTTCATGGAACATATCGTCGAGGTTACGCGCGACATGGTTTCCGCGATCAAGAAAGGCGATATTCCCGACACCGCATTTCTCACGCTGAAGGAGCCCTGTCCCAAGTGTGGCGGCATGGTGCTGGAGAATTACCGAAAATTCCAGTGTCAGGCTTGCGATTTCAATATCTGGAAAGTCGTCTCCAGCCGTGAATTTGCGCCAGAAGAAATCGAGGAGCTGATCGCCGCGCGGACAATCGGTCCGCTGCAGGGATTCCGCAGCCGCATGGGGAAACCGTTTGCCGCGGTGGTGCGCCTGTCGCCCGAACTAAAGGCGGAGTTTGATTTCGGACAGTCGGGCAACGGCTCAGACGAAGTGCCGGATTTCTCCGGCCTCGAGCCGCTCGGTCCCTGCCCCAAGTGTGCGGCGCGGGTGTTCGAGCAGCCGATGGCCTATGTGTGCGAAAAAAGCATGGGTCCGGAAAAAAGCTGCGACTTCCGCTCCGGGCGCATTATTTTGCAGCGTCCAATCGAACGCGAACAAATGCAAAAGCTACTTGCCACAGGCAAGACCGATCTGCTGCACCGATTCATTTCCAAGAAAGGACGGCCGTTCTCGGCCTTCCTGGTGCGCGGTGCTGACGGCAAGGTCGGATTCGAGTTTGCGCCGCGCGCGGCCAAACCGGGCAAGGCCGTCGCCAAACCCGACGCGGCCAGTGAGGTCAAGCCTGCGACCGAGGCGAAGACCAAGACCGCCGCAAAAACCGGCGCCAAGAAGAGCACCAAAAACAGCACCAAGACTGCCACGAAGTCCGTGGCAAAATCGGTCACCGCGCGCAAACGTCCGGCGCGCTAGGCCGCGTGCCGCCGGGCGCAGCGACCGCCCGACATCAGGCGGGCCGCGGCGTACGCATGCTGCCGGCAATAATCTTGTATTCGAACAGGCGGCATTCCAGCGCGCCGTTGAATAGCGGCGTGCGCTTGGAAACCTGAAGTTTGATCAGCTTGGGCAGACTCATGTCGGCACTAAGTATGTAGCAGTCCCAGCCGGCGAATTTCTGCTTCAGTGCGTCGCCGAATTTGGGGTAGAACGCGGCGAGGTCCTGCTGCTCGCCCATTCGCTCGCCGTAGGGCGGATTGGTCACCAGTACGCCTGAGGCGGCCGGCGCCGGGATCTCCAGTGCATTCGCCTGTTTCAGCTGCACCGCGCCCTCCAGGCCGGCGGCGGAGAGGTTTGCGTGGGCAAGCTTGAGCGTGTCGCCGTAGAGGTCGCTGCCATAAATCGGCAAGGGCACAACCGGCTTGCGCCGTGCCCCGGCTTCGTCGCGCAGCCCGCGCCATAACGTCGCGTCGAAGTCCTTCAACCGTTCGAAACCGAAACTGCGCGCGCCGCCCGGCGCGATATCGAGCGCGATTTGCGCCGCCTCTACCAGAATGGTGCCGCCGCCGCACATTGGGTCGAGCAGTGCCGATCCCGGCTGCCATGCGGCGAGTCTGAGTATACCGGCTGCCAGATTTTCCTTGAGCGGCGCCTCGCCCTGGGCGGCCCGCGCGCCGCGTTTGAACAGCGGCTCGCCCGACGTATCGAGGTAGAGCGTGAACTGCGTGGCATCGAGAAAGGCGTGGATGCGCACTTCCGGCGCACGCGTATCGACGTTGGGGCGGCTGCCGGCGGCGCTCCTGAAGCGGTCGCACACCGCGTCCTTGATGCGCAGCGTGAGGAAGTCGAGGCTTTTCAGCGGGCAGCGCTGCGCGGTGAGGTAGACGCGGATGCTGCGCGCGACATCGAAGCGCTGCGGCCAATCGACTTCGTACGCCGCGCGATAGATGTCCGCTTCGTTGCGGTAATTCGTGGTGAACAGGCGCAGCAATACGCGCGTGGCGATGCGGCTTTCAAGATTGGCACGGTAGACGACGCGCGTGTCGCCTTCGAACGCCACGCCGCCGGGGACCGCCTGCACTGCGCTTGCGCCAAATTCGGACAGTTCAAGCGCGAGCACACTTTCCAGGCCTCGTGGACAGGGTGCGAACAACTGAAAGTTGGCTTCGGTGCTCACGCTGTCACGCTGATTGTTGCCGGCATTGCAATCCTAAGCCACGCTCTGGTCAGAACTTGGGGCGGTATGTTCATGCGCCATGGATGCGCGCAGTGAAACCGACGGCGCGCAGTGCGCGGATGATTTCCTCCACATGCTCGCGGCCGCGGGTCTGCAGCACGAATTCGACCTCGGCCGTTTGCAGCGGCAGGTTGGTAAAAGCGCGTTGATGGTGCACCTCTTCGATATTCGCGTTGGCCTGGCCGATGCAGGCTGTGACCGTCGCCAGCGCGCCAGGCAGGTCGCGCAGTTCGACCGTCAGCCGCGTGAGCCGCCCGGCGCGCACCATGCCGCGTTCGATGATCACCGCCAACATCAGCGGGTCGATATTGCCGCCGGAGAGCACGATCCCGACGCACTTGCCGCGAAGGTGCTGCGGATGTGCCAGCAGCGCCGCCAGACCGGCCGCTCCCGCACCTTCGACCACGGTTTTCTCGATTTCCAGCAGCAGCACGATGGCATGCTCGATCTCCCCTTCGCCGACCAGCAACACGCCGCGCGTGAGTTCGCGCACCAGCGGCAGCGTGAGCGCGCCGGGTTGCTTTACCGCGATGCCCTCGGCAATGGTGTTGGCGTCGAACCGGGCGGTCTCGCCGCGCAGCGCGCAATGCATCGATGGAAAATTTTCGCTCTGCACGCCGTAGAGTTCGATCGCGGGCTTGATCGCCTTGGCCGCGACCGCCATCCCGGCGAGCAGGCCGCCCCCGCCCACCGGTACGAGCAGGATTTCCAGCCGCGGTTCGCGCGCGAGCATCTCCAGCGCCACCGTGCCCTGGCCGCTGATTACCTGCTCGTCGTCGTAGGGATGGACCAGACTCAAGCCGCGCTCGGCGGCCAGCGCTACACCATGCGCCCGCGCCTCGTCGAAACTGTCCCCGGCGAGGATCACTTCGGCGCCGAAGGCGCCGGTGCGCTCCACTTTTACATGCGGCGTATGGCGCGGCATGACGATTGCGGCGCGAATGCCCAGGCGCCTCGCATGGTAGGCCACGCCCTGCGCGTGGTTGCCCGCCGATACCGCGAGCACGCCCGCGGCGCGCTCCGCGGGCGCGAGCGCGAGCAGCTTCACCAGCGCGCCGCGTTCCTTGAACGACGCGGTGAACTGCAGATTCTCGAATTTCAGGAATACCTCGGCGCCGGTGATTTCCGACAGCGTGCGCGAGTACAGACAGGGCGTGTCGATGACCTGGTCAGCGAGTACGGCGGCGGCGGCACGGATGGCTTCTGCGGTGACGGCCATGATGGTCAGGTTCTCAGCGCTGCCAGGCGCCGTTGATGATGCTCTTGATCAGATGCAGCCGGCGATGAAAAAAATGATCGGCGCCGGGTACCACGACCACCGGCAGCTCCTGTGGCCGCGCCCAGGCGAGCACGTTGGACAGCGGCACGGTCTCGTCCAGCTCGCCGTGAATGATCACGGTTTGCGCGGGCACCGGCGCGGCAGTGTAGCTGCGCCCGCCGCTGACGAATCCCGCGGCGACGCCTACCAGCGCCATGCGCGCGGGCGCTGCGCGCTGCGCTACCAGGGTCTGCACATAGGCGCCGAAGGAAAAACCGGCCAGCACTGGCGGTCCCGCGTGAAAGCGCGACTGCGCGTAATCGAGGATCGCGAGCATGTCGTCGGTTTCGCCGCGCCCCTCGTCGTGTCCGCCCGCGCTCGCCCCGACACCGCGGAAATTTGGCCGCAGCGCGACGTAACCGAGTTCGGCGAAGGTCTTCGCCAGCGTCTGCGCCACCTTGTTGTCCAGGCTGCCGCCGAACAGCGGGTGCGGGTGCGCGATCAGGGCGACGCCGCGAATTTCGCCGGCCGCGGGCGGATTGATCACGCATTCGATCTTGCCCGCCACGCCGTCGACGAGCACGCGCTCGATCATCGACCGCGTCATAGCTTGAGACGTTCGACCACGCGCCCATGTTGGAGGTGTTCTTCGACGATTTCGTCGATGTCGTGTTCATCGACATAGGTGTACCAGGTTTCCTCCGGGTACACCACGATGCACGGTCCTTCCTCGCAGCGGTCCAGACACCCTGCCTGATTGATGCGCACCTTGCCTGTGCCCGAGAGTCCGAGTTGTTTCACCCGCTGCTTGGCGTAGTCGCGCAGCCGGCTTGCGCCCTTGTCGTTGCAGCAGACCCGTTCGCCATCGCGCTGGTTGCAGCAGAAAAAAACGTGGTGTGCGTAATAGCTCATGCGGGACTCGCTGGACAGAAATGCCGCTGCGGGGACATGCCGCTTGCCTGCATGTCGTTTTACAACCTAGTCCAAATTATAGCTTGTCGCGACTAGGGGAGCCTTGAGCGGCGAGGCGCGGCGCAAGCAGCATCAGATAGAACAGCGCGACAAACGGCCAGGCGAGGGAAACCAGATGCGTTACGCCGTTGAAGTTCAGAAAATAGCCCTGCGGCCATTGCTTCAGGGCGTTGACCAGGTACGGATTCTCCGGCGTCAGGTTGACCAGCACGGTCGCAGCCATCAGCAGCAGGCCCGCCAGTGCCAGACGCGCGGCGCGCGGCAGTGCCACCGCCAGCAGCAGCGTCAGCGCGCCGCCTGCCAGACCAAGGAACGCGCCAGGTGTGAGCCAGGCGAGTACGTTCTGCGCCTTGAGTACGACGCCCACCGCGACTGTTTTCAGCGCCAGTGCCGCCGCGAACAGCGCCAGCAGCAGCCGGCGCAGCGGCCGCGCGTCCTGCATCAGACAGGAGAGAAACAGGCCGATCGCAAGCAGGTTGCAGGCGGCCACCGCCGCTTCGGCCTGGATGAACACCTCGGCCGAATGCAGCACTGCCGGTGCCGGACCGAGCACGCCGCGCAGATCGCCGTTGCCGAACAACAGCGTCTCCGGCGTGAGCTGCGTGAACAGCCACAGCGCGAGCAGCACCAGACCGAGATCGTAGCGCGCGCCCGCGGCAAACCAGCGGTGGCGCAGTGCGTAGATTCTGCCGCTGCCGAGCAGACTGATGCCGAAGCGCAGCGCCAACGCGGCGCCGGCGAACGCGCCCAGTGCGTTGGTGGCGAAATCGAGATTGGACGGGAATCGGCTGGGGAGAAAGGTCTGCAGCGTCTCCAGCGCGAAGCTCAGCAAGCAGCCGGCCAGGCCCGCCGTGGTGAGCGCAAGCGTTCCGCGCAGGTGCGGGTGCAACGCCAGCAACACGAGAAACCCGAGGGGAAGATAGGCGGCGAAATTGGTCACCAGATCGAAAGTCGTGATATAGCGCGGCAGGCCGCCGGTGAAAAAGGCGAACGCGCCCACGCCCTGATCGCGCCAGCCAGAGAACGGGTGCAGGCTGGCATAGATGACCAGCAGTACATAGGCGAGCAGCAGATAGCGCGCCAGCGGCGAAGGTCTGGGATCGGTGACGGTCACAATGTCACCATGTTACAGCTTCACCAGTTCCGTCCGGTACAGCGCCAGCATCTCGGGGCCGAAACAGGCAAACACGATTTGCGCGATGCGCGATTCGGCCGCGGCGAACCGCGCGCATTCGCCAAGAGCGATGCGTGTCGCCAACGGCGGTGGATAGCCGTAGACGCCGCAACTGATCGCGGGAAAGGCGATGCGGCCAGCGCCGTGCGCCAGCGCCAGCGCCAGGCTTTCGCGGTAGCAGGAGGCAAGCAACCCGGGTTCGCCCCGCGCGCCGCCCTGCCATACCGGTCCGACGGTGTGAATTACATATTTCGCCTGAAGTCGATAACCGCGCGTGATCTTGGCCTGCCCGGTGGCGCAGCCTATAAGCGTGCGGCACTCGGCGAGAAGTTCAGGTCCCGCAGCGCGGTGTATCGCACCGTCCACGCCGCCGCCGCCCAGGAGCGAATTGTTGGCGGCATTGACGATGGCATCCACCGGCAGCGTCGTAATGTCGGCTTCGACCGCTATCAGCTTGGCGCGCATGCCTGAATTCTACCGCTCCGCGCAGCGCCGCCGGTACCGGGAGGAACATGTGGCACATGACGCTTGCGCCGGACCACACGATAGACCGCAGCGAAGCAGCGGCCATCGTCTGCGCCGCAGCCAAGTCGTGACGCCGCTGACTCATGAAGTTGGACGGCGGCGGTGCACCGTGGGACACTAATACAGGAGGAAACCAAATGCGAACCCAGGCGGAAAAAGGCAGCACCTTTCGCGCGCTTCACCAGGGAAGTGGCGCTTTCATCATTCCCAACCCGTGGGATGCCGGCACGGCGCGACTGCTCGCGTGCCTGGGCTTTGAAGCGCTGGCGACCACCAGCGCCGGATACGCGTTTTCCGTCGGGCAGCGGGACAACACAATAGGCCGCGACAGGATGCTGGCGCATGTGGCCGATATCGTGTCGGCCACCGACCTGCCGGTTAGCGCCGATCTTGAGAACGGCTTTGGCGATGATCCCGCCTCGGTCGCGGAAACCATCCGGCTCGCGGCAGCGGCCGGGCTGGTCGGCGGCTCGATTGAAGATTCCACCAACCGTCCGGGCGATCCAATCTACGAGCATCAACTGGCGATCGAGCGGGTGCGCGCGGCGGCGGAAGCTGCGCACGCGCTTCCGTTTCCTTTCACGCTGACGGGACGCGCGGAAAACTATCTCCACGGCCGGCCCGACCTCGCGGACACGATCCGGCGGCTTCAGGCCTATCAGGAGGCCGGTGCGGATGTTCTCTATGCGCCGGGACTGAGGAGCAGGGAGGACATCGCCACCGTGGTTCGATCCGTCGATCGACCGGTGAACGTCGTGATGGGGCTGCAGGGTGTCCAGCTCAGCCTTGCCCAGTTGTCGGAAATCGGCGTGAAGCGCGTCAGCGTCGGCAGTGCGCTCTCCCGCGCCGCCCTCGGCGCTTTCCTTCGTGGCGCCAGGGAAATGCGGGAACACGGCACCTTCAATTTCGCGGACGAGGCGGTGACCTACCGGGATATCAGCGCGATGTTCGAGGCATGATCATCGCCCTTGTCACGGCGCTGACCCTGCTGTGCAGCGGGATTGCGCGCGCGCAGGCAGGCGCCGACGCGGCGCCGGCATTTTTCAAGCTCGTGGAGCTTGCGCCTGGCGTATTTGCAGCTACCGACATCGACGGCAAGGCGGGCGCGAACGCGGGCTTTGTCATCGGCGACGATGGGGTGCTGGTCGTCGACAGCTTCTACAAGCCCGAAGCCGCGCAGGCACTGCTCGCGGAGATCCACAAGCGCACCGCACTGCCGCTGCGCTTCCTGGTCAATACGCACTATCACATCGATCATGTGTCGGGTAACCGCATTTTTGCCGCAGCGGGCGCGCAGGTGATCGGCCAGCAGCGAATGCACGATTGGGTGCAAAGCGAAAACATGAAATTCCTCGGCAGCAAGGCTACTGATGCCGACCGCGAAAGAATACGAAACCTGCTTCCGCCGCAGTTGGGCTACGGCCAGACACTTCACGTTTGGCTGGGTCGCCGCAGCGTTCTTTTGCGTTCCTGGCCCGGGCATACCGGATCGGACACCGTGGCCTACGTCCCGGACGCCGGAGTCATGTTCGGCGGCGACCTGTTGTGGTCGCGTTCGATCCCGAACCTGATCGACGCCACGGTGGCGCAATGGACGCAAAGCCTTGAGCGCATGGCCGAGGACGAGGGTGTGCGCTACAACATCATTGTTCCAGGGCACGGCGAAGTGGCGTCGCAGACCGAACTCGCGGAATTCAAAACCTACCTGACGGAATTGCGCGGAGTCGTTGCCAAGCTGCAACGTCAGGGGCTGGCGGGCGATGCGCTGCAGGACGCGGCGCTGGAGGAACTCAACGCGCGCTATGGAAGCTGGCGCTATAACCGCCTGATGCGCTCCAATGTGCGCGACATGGCGGACGAACTTGCCGGGACCAAGCGGCTGCCGGGAACACCGCAGCGGCGTTAGCACCGTGCAAGGCAATTCGTTCGCGAGGGCGTTGCCATCCGCGCGCCGCAGGCGTAGATTGCGCCGTAAATGAATAATAAGCCGCGTCGACAGCATGATAAGACTCCGCGAACACCGGCGCTTCACCCATCCGGCCCTGTGCGAGACTGAGACATGCTGATCACCTTCGTTCTACTCTACCTGGTGGTGACCATCGCCATCGGATTGATCGCCGCGCGACGCGTCAAGAATTCGACCGACTACCTGATCGCCGGTCGCAGCCTGCCCCTGTACATGAACATCGCCACCGTTTTCGCGACCTGGTTCGGCGCCGAGACCGTGCTGTCAGTGTCCGCCACATTTGCCAAGGACGGCCTGCACGGTATCCCGGGCGACCCCTTCGGCGCGTCGGTTTGCCTGGTGCTGGCGGCGCTGCTTTTCGCCAGATTGTTCTACCGAATGAATCTTCTGACCATCGGTGATTTTTACAAGCAGCGCTACGGCAAACCGGTGGAGGTGCTGACCAGCCTGTCCATCACCGTGAGCTATCTGGGCTGGACTTCGGCGCAGATGACCGCCCTGGGCCTGGTGATCTACACGCTTTCGGGCGGTCTGCTGGAATTGAACCATGCCGTCATGCTTGGCGCCGGCGTGGTAGTCATCTATACGATTTTCGGCGGCATGTGGTCGGTGGCCTTCACCGACCTGTTCCAGACGGTAGTCATCCTGATCGGCCTGACCCTGGTGGCGCTGCTCGTCGGCGACCTCGCCGGGGGAGCGGAAAAAGTCCTGCGGCAGGCCGCCGCCGACGGCAAGCTGGTGATGTTCCCGACCGGCATGGATGCTGCCGGCTGGTGGGCGATGGCGGGCGCTTTCTTTGCCTTCGCCTTCGGCTCGATCCCGCAGCAGGACGTGTTCCAACGCATGACCAGCGCCAAGAACGAGAACACGGCGGTGCGCGGCACCATCATCGGCGGGCTGATTTATTTTTGTTTTGCCTTCGTGCCGATCTATATCGCTTATGCGGCGCTGGTGGCCGACCCGTCGCTCGCCGCCGTGTTCGCCGACAAGGACCCCCGCATCATCCAGAAGATCCTGCCCGACCTGGTGCTGGGCAAGATGCCGCTGTGGGCGCAGGTGATGTTTTTCGGCGCGCTACTGTCGGCCATCCTGTCCACCGCCAGCGGCGCCCTGCTCGCACCGACGGCGCTGTTTACTGAAAACGTGCTGCGCCCATTCGTGCCCCACATGGGCGACCGGCAGATGCTGCTGACGCTGCGCATCATCCTGGTCACGTTTTCGGCCGCGGCGCTCACGTTCGCCGTCAACAGTACCAGCACCATGTACGAGATGGTGCAAAACGCCTACAACGCGACGCTGACCGGGGCTTTTGTGCCGCTGCTGGCTGGCGCCTACTGGAAGCGCGCCAACACGCAAGGGGCGTTGTTTTCCATCGTGCTCGGCGTCGGCACCTGGCTCGCGGCCAGCAACATTGCGGCAGAGGCCATGGTGCCGCCGAATCTGGTCGGTTTCTTCGCCGCGGTGATCGGCATGCTGCTGGGAACGCTGGCACCATCCATCATCCGCCACCATGGCCAGTCGATCGAGGCCTCTCTCGCGCATCAAAAGCCGTTGCCGGGGCAGCACGGCCACCACTGATCCAGCGCGGGCAATTTCCCGCGCCCCCGCGTTCGCATTAGTCCGATCCGCGGCTACAGTACCAGGTAGATCTGCCAGGCAAGCAGGGCCGCGAGCAACAGGCCGAGCATCACGGTGGTGTGGTTGCGCTGGCTTTGCGCGGCTGCAAGCCGCTCCAGCGCTTGTTCGATCCCGGCCGCGTGGTCCGCGGCGAGGGCGCGGTGCGCGAGGCGCGGTAATTGCGGCAGCAGGGTCGCCCAGCGCGGGGCTTCATTCTGCAGGCCGCGCAACAATCCGCGCCAACCCAGCTGTTCGCTCATCCAGCGCTCGAGATAGGGCTTTGCGGTTTTCCACAGGTCGAGTTCGGGGTCGAGCTGCCGCCCCAGGCCTTCGATGTTAAGCAGCGTTTTTTGCAGCATCACCAACTGTGGCTGGATCTCGACGTTGAAGCGGCGTGAAGTCTGGAACAGGCGCAGCAGCACCCTGCCGAAAGAAATATCCTTCAGCGGCCGGTCGAACACCGGCTCGCATACGGCGCGAATGGCATTCTCGAATTCGTCGATGCGGGTATCGGCCGGCACCCAGCCCGCTTCCAGGTGCGCCTGCGCCACGCGTTTGTAATCGCGCTGGAAAAAGGCGAGAAAATTCTGCGCCAGGTAGTTCTTGTCGACATCGGTGAGCGTACCCATGATGCCGAAATCGACGGCGATATACTTCCCGCGGATTGCGGCGTCGGTGGAGACGAAAATATTGCCCGGATGCATGTCGGCGTGAAAGAACCCGTCGCGGAACACCTGGGTGAAGAAAATCTCCACGCCGGCGCGGGCGAGGCGCGGGATGTCAACGCCGGCGGCGTGCAGCGCTTCCACATGGCTGATGGGTATGCCGCTGATGCGCTGCATCACCATCACCGTGGACGAGCAATAATCCCAATAGATTTCCGGAATCATCAGCAGCGGCGATCCGGCGAAATTGCGCCGCAGCTGGCTCGCGTTCGCGGCTTCGCGCATCAGGTCGAGCTCGTCGTTGAGATGCTTGGCGAATTCCGTTACCACCTCGCGCGGCTTCAGGCGCCGGCCGTCGATCCACAGCGCCTCGATCAGGCCGGCCGCGCTGTCGAGCAGGGCCAGGTCTTTCTCGATCGCCTGCTGCATGTTGGGGCGCAGTATCTTGACCGCGCATTCGCGCCCTCCGGGAAGCACGGCGAAATGCACCTGCGCAATGGAGGCGCTGGCCACCGGCAGCGCCTCGAACTGCTCGAATACCTGCGCCACCGGCCGGCCGAATGCGCGTTCGAGCTGGGCGTGGGCCAGGGCGGTCGAAAACGGCGGAACCTGATCCTGCAGTCGCGCCAGTTCGTCGGCGATATCCGCTGGCAGCAGGTCGCGCCGGGTGGAGAGCATCTGGCCGAATTTGACGAACAGCGGACCCAGCGCCTCGAGCGCCAGGCGCAGGCGCACTGCGCGCGCTTCGGTGAGCCGGCGCCAGAACAGCACGCGCTGCACCGCGACCAGCAGCAGGCGCGTACGCGCGTGGGCGAGCACGAACTCATCCAGGCCGAAGCGGATGCTGACGATGATGATTCGGGCGAGGCGGAGGAGGCGCTGCAATGGATTTGCCTGCGGAATGTCGGAAACAGAATTTTAACCGCAGAAGGCGCGGATGCAGAGCTTAAACCGTTTCCCGGCGGTCCTTTGCTTTAGGATACTCTGGATCTGGACAGCGCGGCAATGCGCTTGTCCAGCCGCGCGAGATCGTCGCGCAGCTGATCAGCATCGGTCAAAAATTGGCGCACCTCGGCAGGTCGGGCGAGCAACGGCTGTTCTTCGATCCAGTATTCGGCAAAATTCTGCGCCAGCTTTTCCACCGCCTCGCGGTTCCATGCGGCGAAGCGTTTGCCCTCTTTCACCATGCGCTGCGCGAGCACATCGCCGAACACCCTGGACAGGTCTTCCGCGAGGTCCCAGCGCAGGTGCCGGAACAGGTATTGCACCGAGCCGGCCAGATCGGCGTTGCCTTCGATGCCGATTTCGCGCATCAGCGCGTCTTCGCCGCGCGCAAACGCCGGCAGTGCCGCCGGACCGATGGTGACGACCAGGTTCGGTATGGTGTCTGCCGCGGCGCTGCGCACCATCCCGGTGTCAAGGATATCCAGCCGCAGCGCCGGTAGCGGCGGGTTGCGGAATTCGACGCACTGCCCGGCGTAGGGCTTGAGTTTGTCGCGCGCCCAGGCTTCCGCGCCGAGCAGGTGGTTTAGCGCGTAGATTCCCGGGTGCGGCAGCATTGAACGGTTTGCCCGTATGCGAAAGACGTGCGGTTGCTACTGTATTTGCTGTATGCCCGCCAGCACCCAACCGGTGGCGCCGGATACCGGCTTCGCCAGATTCCAGACTTCTTCGAACGCTTCGGGCTGGGCGTTGATTTGCTCGCGGATCATGCCGTAGAAGCGCACGCTCGCCCAATGGCTGTCGCCTTCGGTGAGCGCTTCCAGCAATTCGGCGTTGAGCGTCACCACGTCGGTCTGTTGCGCGACGCCGCCGTGTTGCAGCAGATCCTGTTTGATCGACTCGAACATGGCGTCGGTAGTGAACTCGCGCAGTTCGCCCAGTTTGCCGCTGTCATGCACCGCCTGCAGCTTGACGAAATTGAGCTTGGCCTGGCGCAGAAACCCTTCGGTGTCGAATCCGGCAGGGATGTTCGGTTGCGACTGCCCGCCGAAAGCCGGCGCGGCGCCGATGCCGGATGCGAGCGCGGAAGGCGGCGCGGAGGCGGGTTCGTTAGCCATGCCGGCGTATTGCAGATTGCCCTCGGTCCTGGGCTTGCTGAAGCGGCGTATTACAAAGACCACGGCGAATCCGACCAGCGCCATGATCAACAGCGTGCCCATCATGCCGCCCAGTCCGCCCAGTCCACCGTGGCCGAGCAGGTACCCCAGCCCCAGGCCGGCGGCGAGGCCGGCGACCGGTCCCAGCCAGCGGTTGCCTGCAGGCTGTGGCGCGGCACCCGGTGCGGGTGCCGCGGCGGGGGCAGCGGGTGCGGCCTGCGACGGCGGGGTCTGCTGCACGCTCCTTGTGGGCGCCACGCTGCGTTGTGTGCCAACGGATCGTCCGCCGCCCAGGCGTGCGGCTTCGGCGTCCTCGATGGCGAATGTCAATGCAACGAATGCGACCATCAATGCCGAAAGAAGCTGTTTCATTTTTTCTCCTTGGAGCGTGAACCGCGCATTATGCGCCTATAAGCTCAAATCTTGTAAGCCCGATGCAGCGCCACCACGCCGGCGCTCAGATTGAAGTATTCGACTCGCTCGAAGCCCGCCTGTTCCATCAGCGTTTTCAATTGCGCCTGATCGGGGTGCACGCGTATCGATTCGGCCAGATAGCGGTAGCTGTCGGCGTCGCCGGCGAATCTGGAACCCAACCAGGGCAATACCGTAAACGAATACCAGTCATAGACGCGGGTCAGCGGCTGCCATACGCGCGAGAATTCGAGCACCAGCAGGCGAGCGCCGGGCTTCATCACGCGGCGCATCTCGGCCAGCGCTCTTTCCTTGTGCGTCATGTTGCGCAGGCCGAAGGCGACGCTGACGCAGTCGAAATAATCGGCGGGGAACGGCAGATTCTCGGCGTCGCACTGTGCCAGAGGCAGCGCGCGCCCCTCGTCCAGCAGTCGGTCGCGTCCACGCGCCAGCATGGCGCGATTGATGTCGGTGAGCCAGACTTCGCCCGCGGCGCCGACCTGGCGCGCGAACACGCGCGCCAGGTCGCCGCTTCCCGACGCCACATCGAGTACGCGCTCGCCGGCCCTGATGCCGGCGATCGCGACGGTGAACGCCTTCCACGCGCGGTGCATCCCGGCCGACATCAGATCATTCATCAGGTCGTAGCTGGGCGCGACGGAGTCGAATACGTCGGCGACCTTGCGCGCCTTCTCCGTCTCGTTCACCTGTTCGAAGCCAAAGTGGGTCTTGCCGTTCATTGCGCTCTCCAGTTTGCGCTAGCGCGCCGGCTCGATCGCGACGCGCTCGAAATCGCTGCCGCGCTCGATCACACCGCTGAGCAGCAGCAACTCGGCGCTGTCGCTGTAGACCTCAACAATGCGCTTGGGCCGGTACCAGCCGGGAGGCAGAATCAGCGAGGCCGGCGTCGACAGCGCGGCGAGCGCGGGACAATACAGCGCGGGGACGAATTTCTCCGCCTGTGCGTTGATGCCTGTCGGCCGTACGGCAACGGCTACCGGTACCCCGGGGATGATGCGTACGCCAAGATGCAGGTCACTGTTCTCGTCGGTCACAAGCCAGCGCACCGCGCCGATCAGAAAACTCTTGGCGTCGGCCGGGCGCACTGCTACCAGCTGTGAGTGCGCGTAGCGTCCGCCGCTCGCGCCCGCCGGGCGCACGATGCGCAGGCCGGACAGGCTTTCCTCGCGCAGCTGCCACTCTTCGATGGCGTAGCCCCCGGCCTGGATATAGGCATCGTCCTGGCGCGAGCTCACATGACCAAAGGCGGCGATCTCGTCGCGTTGGTGCAGCGACAACTTGGTCGCGAGTCCGGGTTGACGGAAGGTTTTACCCGAGATATGGAAATGCATCGATACGATGGTGCTGCATGCCTGCGCCGTTGCGCTGGCGCCGCGGCGCGCCTGAACCCGGCCATTCTTGCCCTCGCACCAGAGACGGAACAGCAGCACCAGCAGCTGTTCGACTTCGGGCATGGCGCAATCGTCACCCAGCCCGAGGCTCGCGGGCGGCTCGCCTTTGCGCAGCAGCACAACGTTCTTTTTGAGGCTGCGTGCGAGATCGGTGATGTCAAGCCAGGCCGAGGCGCTGCGCCCGTCGGCGTCGGCCTCGCGGTAGGCGCCCGCAGCCGCAGAAAAATCCAGCAGCAGCGGCGGCAGACTCTTGTCCTGGGGCGCCGCGCGTCGCACCGGCGCGTGCTGCGCCCAGTGCGCCAGCCAGCGCCGAATCTGCCCGAGCTGCTTTTGCGGCTGCTCATTCGGATTTGACAGCACGAACAGCAACGCAGCCACATACACTTCGACGCAGCTTACGCTGGCGTCCTTGACCGGATCCGCGACAGCCGTCGCGGTATTGCCCGACTCGTCAGCTCTGCGGTAAAGCTGGTGCAGCGTCCTCCAGTAGGCATCGGGGAACACATGATAGACACGGCAATGATCGAACATGCTCGATGCCAGGCAGTCCAGCCCGCGCTGGCAGACGAGGGCGGTCTGGCCGTCGTGTCTGCCGTTGCCCGCGCTGCCCAGACAGTGGAGGTAGCCGATCAGCAGTTCCTGCCAAAGATCGGCCACGTGCGCAAGAATACCGCGCTCAACCTGGGTCAGCGGGAACGGCTTGTTGACCAGTTTTCGTAGCTGCTGCTCCTGCACGAAATAGACCGGTTCACGCAGCAGTTCCAGAATTGTCAGACGCTCGTCAGCGGGGAGACCGTAGTGATTGAGCTCGCGCAACTGCTCCAGCAGCCGCATCTGTGACGGCGCCACGTTGACCAGAGGCAACTCGGCCAGCCAGGCGGCGCAGGATGCGCTATCGGTAAACTGCGGATGCGCATCGGCGGAAATTTCCGGCGGTTTCAATTCGAACATGGTGCTCATTCTGCCACCGCTTGCAATGAATCGCACAAGGCCCGCTTGAGGGCAGCGCGGTCGATCGTGCGCGGTGCGCCCGGTCGCCGCACCTCGCCCCAGACGGACCCGGGAAAGTGCTTGTCGTCAGCAAAACGCGCGATTACATGCCAGTGCACATGCGCCACGGCGTTGCCCAGGCTTGCGAGGTTGATCTTTGCCGGCTGCAGCAGTTGGCGCAAAGTCTGCTCGGCCGCGAACACCACGCGCATCAGTTCCCGTCTTGACGCCGCATCCAGATCAGTCATTTCGCGCACATGCCGGTTGAGAATGACGCGGCAGAACCCGGGGTAGTCGCGATCGTCGACCAGGACTACGCGGCACAGCTCGTCCTGCCACAGCATCTCTCCGCCGACAGAATCACACAATTCACAGGGGGTGGCAGCCAATTTGTTCACGAAAAGAGTGGAATGAGCGTTGAAGGTGAATCCATTTACCCCGGCGCGTGAGCGAACGGGAATCCCGGTACGTCCGCCGGCAACGCATGCGCACGGACCTGCTGCAGAACCAGAATAGCAGATTTCGAGAACCAGGAGCCCGTTCACGTTCTGCATTCAGCGCCGGTTCGCAATAGCGCTTTGACTGGCGCGCGACGCCGCCACCTCGCGCACCCGCTACTGTGCGTCTGCAGCGATTTCCCCCGCAGGCGCGTTATCCGCGTCTGGAAACACGTCGCGGTAGCTGGCATAGAAACTTGCGAACAGGGTGGGAACGTAAGTGAGCATGACCGGTAGCATCACCAGCACGAACGCGTCCTGCGATTTGTTGCCGAACATCCCGCGAACCAACAAAGCAAGCACAAACAGCGCGAAGCCACAGGCCAGACTCAACAGCACCAGCGCGAGACCATAGGCAAAAAACGCGCGCCAGTTGCGTAAGGCTGCAAAAAAACTGTAGAACAGTGCCTGCAATGCGGACATATTGCGCCACGACGACAGGGCGGGCGCAAACCAGAATGCGGCCAGCACCGGCAGGTAGAGCGTGGCAGCCAGCATCGCCGCCGCGGCCAGGCTGCCGTCCTCGAACGCAGCAGCGGGCGGTTTCGCGCCCAACACCATCAGCTGCAGCAGCAGTCCGCCGTCGACCAAAGCCGACAGGCCGAGGATAGCCAGTCCGCTTGCGAGGTAGAGGCCGCCCTGCCCGAGCAGCGCCGGCAGATTGGATTTGAAGCCGGAGAGCAGCAGATCGAAACGCAGCTTGCCGCCCTGGTCGAGCGCCCTGCTGGCGATCATGAAACTGGCGGAGAAAGCGGGGATCAGGACGGTTGCTGCGAACCAGCCGAATACGGGAATCATGCCCAGCAGCTGCATCAGCATGATATAGGAGAGCGCCAGAAATCCCCACATAGCCGGACTCTTGCGAAACAGCGCGAAGCCGGTTAGCACCCAGTGCCAGCCGTTGATTGCGGGGACAGTATTCACGTTCTTGGTTCCAGTGTGTTTGACATCAGACCCACGGCGCGTCACCGGCATGGGCTATGCGCAGTTCGAGGATACGGCGGAAATGCTCCGGGTCGTGCGCATGCACCAGTTTGCCAGGGCGCGGCAGATAAAAATCGTACAGCCGCGACAGCCAAAACCGCAGGGCCGCGGCGCGCAGGATCACCGGCCAGGCGCCGCGCTCTGTTGCAGTAAACGGCCGCCGCGCGTGGTAGGCGGCAAGCAGCGAGTGCGCGCGCGCTGCGTCGATTTCGCCGCCTGCATTCACGCACCAGTCGTTGAGCGTTACCGCCACGTCGAACAACAGGCAATCGACGCCGGCGAAGTAGAAATCGATCACGCCGCCCACCTTTTCGCCGGCAAACAACACGTTGTCGCGAAACAGATCCGCGTGGATTGCGCCGCGCGGCAGATGGTCGCGCCGGTGCAGCGCCTGGAACTCGAGTTCCGCGCGCAGCGACGCGGCGCGTTCCGCATCGAGGAATGGGTTCACCTGTCGCGCGGCCTCGCGCCACCAGCGTGGTCCGCGCGGGTTCTCCAGCGTGCCGGCATAGGACTGGCCGGCGAGATGCAGTTCTGCCAGTACGCTGCCGACTTCGCCGCAGTGCGCCGGCGCCGGTGCGGCGACGGCGCTCCCTGGTAGCCGCGACATCAGTGCCGCCGGCTTGCCGTTCAGCTCGGAAAACATCCGGTCATCGGTGTCGGCTGCCGGCTTCGGGCAGGGAATCCCGTGCTGCGCCAGGTGCGCCATCAGTCCGAGATAGAACGGCAGTTCGGCCGGGGTGAGTTTTTCGAACAACGTCAGTACGAAGTTTCCCCCGGTGGTGGTCACGAAATAGTTGGTGTTCTCAATGCCGGCAGCGATGCCCTGCATCCGTACCAGAGTCCCCAGGCGGTAGTGCGCGAGCCAGACAGATAGCTGATCGGGAGTGACCGGAGTGAATACAGACATCGAGGCAAGGGGGCAATGGGCCGGAAGAAACGACGCGGTCGGGGATTACCCCTGGCGCGTTACCCCGGACCCACCGCCTGGTTCAGAATGAATGGATCACCCACTGCGGTACGCGCAGGCCGGAATCGAGCGCATCGCGCCGGTTCATGACGCCGTTGCCGGCTTCATCCACGAGAAAATAGGGTACGCCATGCGGCGGCGTGATCTTCATTGCGTAGAGTTTGCCGTTGACGCGGTATTCCTCCACCCTGTCCTCGCCGCGTCTGGTGATCGTCACCTGTGGTTCAAGCGCCGGATCGAGCGCGAGGCCGGGCGGGGGAGGCGGCGGCTCGGGCAGGGGCTCGAGTTTGGGCGGCTGTTGTGCAGCGAGGGGAAGCGCTAATCCGAGGAGTGCTGTGGCTAACAGGCGGCGCATGATGGGCTTTCGATGGGCGTTAGGCGCGAATTTTAGCAGATTCAGACACTGCTTCAGAGATTGAGCAGGTTCTCGCGCTCTGCCGGCAGCGGGGCAAAACCACGTTTCTCGTAGAACTTGAAAATCGCTTCCACGATTGCGGCCGGTTCGTCTATCGTCTGCACCAGATCCAAGTCTGCGGCATCGATCATGTGCTCCGCCTGCAAGCTGTCGCGAAACCAGTCCAGGAGCCCGCGCCAGAACGGCGAGTGCACCAGAATTATCGGCATTTTGCGCGTCTTGCCGGTCTGCACCAGCGTAAGTGCCTCGGACAGTTCGTCCAGTGTGCCGAACCCCCCAGGCAGCACGACGTAGGCGGTGGCGAATTTGACGAAACTAACCTTTCGCGCGAAAAAATGATGGAAGGTGAGGCTGATGTCCTGGTAGCGGTTGCTGGCCTGCTCATTGGGCAGCTGGATATTGAGGCCCACCGACGGTGATTTTCCGTGGTAGGCGCCTTTGTTGGCCGCTTCCATGATGCCGGGACCGCCGCCGGAGACGACAGAAAACCCCGCGTCCGAAAGCAGCCGCGCGATCTGCTCCGCCAGCAGGTAGTAGGGCGAATCCGTCGGGGTGCGCGCGCTGCCGAAAATGCTTACCGCCGGGCGGATTTGTGCCAGACGTTCGGTGGCTTCGACGAATTCTGACATAATCCCGAATATCCGCCAGGACTCGCGCGCGTTGTGAGCCATGTCTGCTGCGCCGGCGTCGGCCGGCCGCGGAAGTTTACCGTTCATACCTGAGCCTCTATGAAGACATTACTGTTGGTGGATGGCTCGTCCTATCTGTACCGTGCGTTTCACGCGCTGCCGGACCTGCGCAACGCCCGTAACGAGCCCACGGGCGCGATTTACGG